>Ga0182027_10000415_pt1 | contig 73598 bp, 64 predicted proteins | sample 712E1DmetaG_FD_121300 | JGI IMG/M metagenome (GOLD analysis project Ga0182027, IMG submission 121300) | Permafrost microbial communities from Stordalen Mire, Sweden - 712E1D metaG (Illumina Assembly) | ecosystem: Environmental > Terrestrial > Soil > Wetlands > Permafrost | place: Sweden...
CAGCTTGTCGGTGACGAAGCCCTTGTCGGCATAGGTGCCGTCATCGGTCGTAATCATCAGCGCATCGCTGCACTCGCGCAGTTCCTTCTCCAGAATGACCAGCTCTTTATTGCGCGCGCCGACAATTGTGATCACGCGATTGCCAACACGTTTCAGCGCCGCCGCCGTCGGATAGGCCATCGCCGTGCCCACCCCGCCGCCCATCACCACCACCGTGCCGAAATCCTTGATTTCAGAAGGCTTTCCCAGCGGCCCCACCACGTCCAGGATGCTGTCGCCCGCATTCAGGGAATTGAGCAGGTTGGTGGTTTTGCCGGCCGATTGCACCACAATGCCAATCGTGCCGCGCTCGGGGTCGGAATGTTCGATGGTGATCGGGATCCGCTCGCCCTGCTCGTACAGCCGCAGGATTACGAATTGCCCTGGTTTTTGTTTATGTGCAATGCGTGGCGCTTCGATGACGAACCGCTTGATGCCGGGCGCCAGGAACTCAGCGTGCAGAATTTTGAACATGTGTCACGTGGCTTACAACCCATTGTCCGGAATCCCAAGGCAAGTGGATGTGACCGGTGTCACTCGTGAGGGCGAGCAACATCACGCCTCCGAATTGACGCAGCCTATTGCGGATACCAGTCGAGCAGCCGCACTTCGATCCCGGTTCCCTCCAGCCGTTTCTTGAACACGGCGAGATCGGAGCCACGGTAGTGATACGGAATGACTATCTTCGGGTGGAAGGCCTTTACCGCATCCGCCGCTTCCTCGGGAGGCATGGTATAAGGCAGATTCATGCAGACGAACGCCACGTCGATGTTCTTCAGGGCGCGCATCTCGGGAACGCCCTCCGTGTCGCCGGAGAAGTAAAAGCGCACGCCGCCGTAGGTGAGCACGTATCCGTTGCCGCGTCCCTTGTCATGAAAGAGTTTGCCCGGAGCGGGGCCGCGCGTCAGGTTATAGGCGGGAATGGCCTCAATGGTCCAGCCGTGCCAGGTTTTCTTTTCGCCATTGGCAATCGGCTTGGCCGTCGTGACAGTTGCCACCACAGCGGGCGGCGCTAGAATGTCCGTTCCAGCCTTGCTGATTTCGGCGATGGATGCCGGATCCATGTGGTCGCCGTGAATATCGGTAATCAGAATGAGGTCGGCTTTTGGCTGTCCGGCTACCTTTGCAGGTTTGGCCGGATCGAGGTAGATGACTTTCCCTCCCGCCTCGATCAGGGTGCTGGCGTGATACAGCGGAGTGATCTTGACCTCTCCCGCCGAGGTCGGAAACGTCTGCGGAGCTGCCGCGGAGTAGGCAGGGGATGATAGAGCAAAGAACGAGCAAGCCAGCGCCAGAAGCAGTTTCATCTCGACCTCGCGTAACTTTCAATTGTCACGGCACAACCGGATTTTACGACACACCGGATGCATTTGCACCCAATGTCCATCATGCCGTCCGCGTCATGCAACGCTCGCTTTCCTACGGCAGCAGCCCGAGCACCCCCACCCCACTCGCCGTCCCAACGTACACCTTACCGTTCGCAATCGTTGGCGTGATGAACTTGTTCCCGTTTCCAAAGTGGTCGCGCCCGCCCGCCGCCTGGTTCGAGTTATATAACTCCACACTAAGGTTTTTCGCCTCATAGGCGTGCAGCACCGCGGGCGAGGTATTTTCCGTCGCCCACAAAATCAAATCGCCCGTCGCCGCCCCCGAGATGCTCGGAGTAGCCCCCGGAAAACTGAACTTTGTGCTGGTCGCCGACGCCGGCGTGGAATTCAGCAGGCCGCTGGTGTTAAACGAGAACGCCTTGATCGTGTCGCCGACCGCCCCGTAGTAAATTGCGTTGTCCTCGAATGCCGGCGCCGAAAACACCGACCCCGCCAGCGCACCGGTTACTTCCTGATAGATCTGACTATTGTTGTTCGGATTAAACTTCCCCATGTTAGTCCGATTCGCCACATAGATATTCGCATCCTTTCCGGCGCCCACAACCAGTTTATGCAGCACTCCCTTGGAATCTACGAAATTAGGCACCACCATGGCGCCGCCCGACCCCAGATCCTCATCCACATCCGACTCGCTCACCGTGTTGTACATGTTGAAGTAGTCGGACACGGCCAGTTGCCCTTTCTTAGTCGAGAGCTTCATGATCGCGTTCCCGTAGTCGCCATTTTCCGGAAACCCTTTGGCATTCAGCGCGGTGTCGAACGTTCCATTCGCGTCGAGAAAGTAAATGTTTCCGATTGTGTCCGCCGCCAGTCCCGCTCCCGCCGCCCAAATCGCACCTTCATGCCCATTCGGCGTCACGTTGAGCACCGACTGTTGCGCCAATGTCGTCTCGTTGTAACTGATGATCCATCCCGTATAGGGCCGGTCGTCGCAATGCGAAGCCCACGACGTATACACGATGTGATCCAGCAGTAACAGCCCAGCTCGCTCCTTGTACTGCTTGGGATCGAAAATCACGTACCCACCCTGGCTGTTATCGCCCGTTCCCGGGTACTTGGCGGCAATCTCCACCGGGCCGCCGAACTCTTCCGCTCCGCTGGTAATGTCCAATGGGTGCAGCCGCTGATGATAGTTGGAACTTGGGTCCTTACTCATGGCGACGACATAGATCGTCCCATGCGGCCCCGAAGTAAGATCGATGACCGGAGTGGAAGTAACCCCAATCTCCGGAGTAACCTGACTGCACCCACGGTTATCCGACGGAGTCTCGCCCGACGCGAGCGTAGTTACTTGCCACAGGGTCGATCCGTTGTCCGCGTCAAAGCCGTACACCGTGCCATGCTCACTCGCCACAAACAGCACGTTGTGCGTGCCATTTCCCGGAATACTGACAGTGGGGGCATACAAAGGCTGCGCATCCACCCGCCCGTCCGTGGGGATCACGAATAGCTTCCCAAAAGTACTGGAGTTCACGTTCTTGAGTGTGAGTGAGGTCTCGCTCGGATACCGTCCTGTTCGCTGGTTGTCGTTGTGATATGTAAGCACACCCTTGAACGGTGGCGCAGCTCCCACCAGCATGTCACGACGGGTAATCAGCACCGCGAGCAGGGAGAGCAGCAGAATGGCGGAAGAAAGCAGAACGATTCGCGCGGGCAGAGCTCGTCTCATAACGCACCTCGGGACTTACAGAAGGATTTCGAGACGGCTATCGCCGGATCTCGAGACGATGCAGCGAGTGCGATTATTGTACCCGAACCGGCCGCCGGCAATCGCCTGATAGGACTCGAAAGTGCAGCGAGGGAGTGCAACGTTCCAAGCATTGCGGACGCTGCCGCGACTTGCTGCCCTGGAGAGCCAGTCTCAGGTATGCTTGACGTTCAAGAGAAGACTCCAATACATTCAAGAACCGGGATCGATCCAATCCGTAAGATTATCTTCCGAATTCAAGACTGGTTTTGACGAGGTGCGCGTGCATGACGATCAAGAGGAATGCAGTCCACAAAACGGCGCTCCGGCAAAAAGCGCAGTTGATGTCAGCGTCGGAGATTGAACGCACGCTGGTGCGTCTGGCTCACGAAATCCTGGAAAAGAACAGTGGCGTCGAGGGCTTGGGACTAGTCGGAATCCGCCGCCGCGGAGTTCCCATCGCCGAGCGCCTGGGCAAAATGATTCAGCAGGTCGAAAAGAAAAAAGTTCCCGTGGGCACGCTCGATATCACGTTCTATCGTGACGACCTTTCCACGCTCGGTCCCAAGCCCGTGGTGCAGGAAGGGGAAATCGGCTTTTCCATCGAAGGCAAGAAGATCGTGCTGGTTGACGACGTGCTCTATACGGGGCGCACCACGCGCGCCGCCCTGGACGCCCTTTTTTCGCATGGCCGTCCCAGCCTGGTGCAGTTGCTGGTGCTGATCGATCGTGGCCATCGCGAATTACCCGTCGAGGCCACCTTCATCGGTCGCACCGTGCAGACCACCGATAATGAAGTGATTGAGGTCAAATTAACCGAGATCGATGAAGCCGAAAAAGTTCTATTGATGGAAAGATAACTGTGGGGACGGGCGCCTCTCCCGTCCAAGCCGAGCGCAGCTCGGCCTACCCCTTGCCTCTTGCAGCCCATTCCGCATCAAAGCGCGCCCGGTCATAGAACGATTTCTGTGTCCCCACTCCCGTAGTCGAAAGTCCAGCGTAGAGGTTAGCGCGCTTCACCGCTTCCCGCTCCGGCAGCCCCTCTCCGAGGAAAGTAGCGAAGCTGCCAATGAAAGCGTCACCGGCTCCGGTGCTATCCACGCTCTTTACCTTGAACGCGGGCACGTGATCCATGCCCTCACTTCCGGCTAGCAGCGAACCATTGGAGCCGAGAGTGATAATCACGCGCCGAATACCGCTGGCCAGCAGCTTGGCGGCACAGCGCCTGGCATCGTCGAGATTGCGCACCGGCGTGCCGGAAATCGCCTCGGCCTCACTCTCGTTGGGGACAAAGTAATCGAGGTCCGCAACCGCCTTGATATCGATGGGTTGCGCCGGAGCCGGATTCAAGATGCAGCGTATGCCGTTTTTCCGCGCAAACTTAATCGTGTAGTACACCGTCTCCAGTGGGATCTCGCATTGCAGCACGATGCAGTCGGCGCTCTTCAGCATATCCGCCGCGGCATCTACGTCGGCAGGTTTCAATGCGTCATTAGCGCCCTTGACGACGAAGATCCGATTCTGCCCCGAAGAATCTACGAAGATCGGCGCCACTCCGCTGGACACGCCGCTCACCTGCCGTACATGGGTGGCATCGATGCCCAGTTTTTCAAAGTTCTTGATGGTGGACGGGCCGAACAGATCGTCGCCGACTCGTGCCACCATGAACACATCGGCTCCGCAGAGTCGAGCGGCAACCGCCTGGTTAGCGCCCTTCCCCCCGAATCCCAAATGAAACTTCTCGGCGAAGATGGTTTCCCCTGGCTTGGGAAACTGGTCTGAGAACGTGGTCAAATCAACATTGGCACTACCCACAACCGCAATACGAGGACGCTTAGTCATAACCTTCTAGCTAAAATCTGCACATTCAAACGGCCGACGCAGGTCTAAAGTGAGGAAGGCAGAGTGTAGTCAGCCGATGGTTGTGTGTCAACCAGTAAGGGCCTGTCGCAGTATGGTTCATTTTCGCGCCGTGTCCGGAGTGGAGCTGTTAATGCTCGCGATGAGCGTACAACGTTATCGTTTCTTCTTGTCCGAGCGGTTCTTCCGCAAATGCTGCAAAAGCGCTTCACGCACTTTGGGATTCAAATGCACGTCGCCAAGGGACGAAGTGGTCGGTTTCGCTGGAGCTTGATCTGAACTGATCGCGCCGGTCGAGTGAGGGGACTGGTCTCCAACACTTTGAGCGCCCAATATTTTCGCAAGTTTCGCGAATGTTTCCCCGGTCGGTTCCAGATTTGGATCAGCTCCGGCCTCTAGCAGCATTGCAACAGTTTCCTGCTGGCCGGTCGCCTTCGCTAGCATGAGAGCAGTAATGCCGTTCTTGTCCTGTGCGTTGACATTCGCTCCCGCCGCTATCAACGTTTTGGCCATTCCCTTCCAATCGTTCTTCTCATGCCCGGGGAAGGTCCGGTCCTTTCGCTGGGACAATATTTCGATCATCACCTCCGGTCCGCGAAAGCACGCGGTCATCAAAGGTGTCTGTCCCGATTCACTCGCCGCATTCGGGTTGGCTCCCGCATCGAGCAGGTCTTTCGCGATTTCCGGTCGCCCCGCGAGGACTGCGCTAGGCAGCGCAACAGAAGCGCTAGCCTTAAGTTTCTCGGAAGGCTCCCGTAATAATCGGGCCAAAATATCGCGATGCCCGTGTGCCGCAGCCGCCCAGATCGCATCCCCATCCGTGGGCAAAAAAGGGTCGGCACCAGCATCAAGCAACGCAGAAGCGATCTCCTCTTTGCGGGACATAAGCGCGCTTACCAGCAGTGACTTGCCAAAGCGATCGCTCGCGTTCGGGGATGCGCCTTTTTTTAGAAGCTCCCGCACGGCGGCGAGATCGCCCCGCTGCACGGCATCCGTCAACGCGGCATCGTTTGGCGAGTGTCCGCGTCCATGGACAACCTGAAAGCTGTGGCTTGATTCTTGAACGTATTTGAATCCCGTACCCGCGCGCTCGGCGTCCATTCCCATGACGGGTGCAAACGTCGTAACCAGGTCGTCGTGAAATAGGGAATTCTTTCCCAGAGCCTTCTGGATCTTGGGGAGTGAAATACCCTTTGGTGCGAGCCGTAATAGTTTCTTGAAGTCTCCCGTCCACCTTTTACGCTCAGTTGCGGGCACCGGACCGAAGTAGTCGGGCTGCGAATTGAACTGATCGACCAACTTGCCTTTCTGGTAGAGCATGTAGATAAAGACGTCACTGTCGTGCAGCATGAACGCGAAAACATCGGTAGCAAGCTTCGTGGACAGTCCCTTGGCGACCCGTCGCAGTTCGTCCATATCCTGCGATTCTGACTTCTCATCGTAGACGGTAGTCCAGCCGTTCTTGGCACTGGTCACCAGCGCACGCAGATGGACCACCCCTGCGACCGCTTTAATGCAAGCGGTGCCGTCCACCGATCGGACCTGACAATTTGTGAAAGATGCGCCCATCGTTTTGCCAAGCTGGAGTTTGCTGCACCATAGTACAAAAGTGTAGATAACCTCGCTGCACAATGGACAGTGCCCTTTGGTGACGACGGTTAGAAGAATTGCTCATTCATCTGGCATCCGCCCGCGCTCTTGAGTATTCTCTTGGTGATGGCTACCGTCTCGTTGAGCGAACTGTTGGGCTCGACCGTCTATGACGCCTCCGGCGCCGCCAGTGGCCGTGTGCGCGAGGTGGCCCTTGCCCCGCAGGAAGATCGCTCCCGCGTTGCTTTGCTGATCGTCAAAACGCCGGCGGGAAACCGCCTATTGCCCTTGACCGCCGTTTCCGCGATCAATGGCGGCATAAGGGCCTCCACTGCGGCCGCGGAGTGGATCGCCGCCGACGGCTCCGAAGGACTGTTGCTGCTTAGCCGCGATCTGCTCGATCAGCAGGTGATCGACGTGCATGGCCGCAAGGTTGTGCGCGTGAATGACGTCGACTTTCACCACGACAGCGCCCAGAATCGCTCGGTTTTGCGAGTGGGCGGCGTGGACGTTGGCGCGCGCGGCGCCATTCGCCGCCTCCTCAAGGGGATGGTTCCAGCGGCTGTCCTGCGCGTCCTGCTCTTGCGCATCCCTCCCCGCGATATTCCTTGGGACTTCGTGGATCTCATCGAGACCGATCCTGCCCGGCGCGTCCGGCTGAAGATTTCGCATGAGCGGCTGGGCAAACTCCATCCCGCCGACATTGCCGACATCGTGGAAGAATTGGCTCCCGATGAGCGCGAAGCCGTGTTCGAGACGCTGGACGAGGGTGTCGCCGCCGGCGCGTTGGAAGAACTCGAACCCAAGGTGCAGAAATCGGTCCTGGAATCGCTCGACTCTGACCGCGCCGCCGACATTGTCGAGGAGATGGAGCCCGACGCCGCGGCCGACCTTTTGGGCGACCTGTCCGATGAGCGGAGTTCGGAAATCCTGGTGCAGATGCAGCCCGAAGAGCGCCAGGAAGTCACCGATCTGCTCGAGTTCAAAGAGAATTCCGCTGCCGGCCGCATGACCACCGAGTACATTGCGCTGGCGGTGACAGCGACCGCCGAGGACGCGATCGAGGCTATGCGCACTTTCGAAGGCCGCATGGAAAACACGAGCACCATTTACCTGACGGATTCTCACGGGACGTTGGCCGGCGCGGTGCCGCTGGTCAAGATTGTTCTGGCGCCATCCGCGACACCCCTCTTGGCCTTGGCCCAGGAGCCTCTCATTTCCTGCCACGAAGACACGAAAGAGAAGGATTTCGTTGAACTCTTTGATAAGTACAATCTGCTGACCTTGCCGGTGATCGACGAGCACAATCAACTCGCCGGCGTGATCACGCCCGATGACGTAATCGCGATGCTGCGCGCCAAGTTATAGCGATGAGTGTGGGGACGGGCGCCCTCGCCCGTCCAAGCCGAGCGCAGCTCGGCAGCTGCATGCACTCATACTAACTCTGGATTTGCCTCAGCCCCGAGAGCGGCTCACATCGCGCATCACGAGCGGTTTTGCAATCTGCCCAGCCGCACCGGCAACTTCGCAAAAAAGTTTCTCAGTTCTGCAAATTGATATATCCAGACGATGCTTTCAGCGTTTATTCTGGTCGTTCTGTTTCGCCAATTTGATCGTCCCTGTGGCCTGTGCGCATGAAATTCCTGAGAAGTTGGAAGTTCCGGCTCCTGATGTTCTTCGCCGTCGTGGGGCCGGGCATCATCACCGCGAATGTGGACAACGATGCCAACGGCATCCTGACCTATTCGCAGGCCGGCGCGCAGTTCGGCTACATGCTCTTGTGGACCATGATCCCGACTACGATCGCCCTGATCGTAGTACAGGAAATGTGCGCCCGCATGGGAGCGGTCACGGGCAAGGGCCTGAGCGATCTGATCCGGGAAGAATACGGCCTGCGCATTACCTTCCTCATGATGATCGGCATTCTGATTACAAATTTCGGAAACGTCGTCGGCGAATTTGTCGGCATTGCCGGAAGCATGGAGCTGTTCGGCGTCTCCAGGTACATCTCCGTGCCGATCTGTGCCGTGATCGTCTGGTTGATCGCCGTCAAAGGGCAGTACAAAAGCGTTGAGAAAGTGTTTCTGGTGGCTTCCTTTTTCTACATCACTTACATTTTTGCCGGAGTGCTCTCCAAGCCCGCGTGGATTGAGGCCGTAAAGGCCACGGTGAAACCTCCGGAGATGGCGGCCTTCCGGCACGACACCTACCTCTATATGGTGATCGGCGTGGTCGGAACCACGATCGCGCCCTGGATGCAGTTCTATCTGCAGTCGTCGGTCGTGGAAAAGGGAATCACCCGGCGTCAGTACACTGCCTCGAGGCTCGACGTGATTGTGGGCTGCATCTTCACCGACGTGGTGGCCTGGTTCATCATTGTGGCTTGCGCGGCCACTCTGTACCTGCATGGCAATCGTGACATTCGCGACGCCGCCGATGCCGCCCAAGCGCTGCGTCCGCTGGCCGGCGACTGGGCGTACCTGCTCTTTGCCCTGGGACTTTTCAACGCGTCGCTATTTGCCGCTTCGATTCTCCCGCTTTCGACGGCCTACACGGTTTGTGAAGGCTTAGGTTTCGAATCGGGTGTGGGACGCAAATTTTCCGAAGCTCCCGCCTTCTACTGGCTTTATACCGTGCTCATCGCCGCGGGAGGAGTCGTGGTCCTGATACCGGGGCTTCCGTATATTAAGATCGCTGTATTTTCGCAAGTGGTCAACGGCGCGGTGTTGCCCGGCGTGCTGATTTTCATGTTGCTGCTGATCAACAAAAAAGAACTGATGGGCGAATACGCAAACAAAACCACGTTCAACATCATCGCCTGGGCAACCACCGCAATTATGATCGTGTTGACACTGCTCTATGTGTACGGGCTAATCCGCGGCGGCACGGGATAATTCAAAGAAAACCGAATCGCGGAGATCGCAGAGCGCGCCGAGAACAACGAGATTTTCTTCTGAATTCCTCTGCGAACTCCGCGATCTCTGCGGTTAAACGCCTTGGCGCTTACAAAATCTTTCCCGCCGCCAGATCCTTCACCAATCCCAAGTCGGCTTCGAGAAAATCCAGTTCCAGCAACTCCTGCCGCGTCGCCCAGCGTATCTCCCGAAAAATCCGATTCTCGATTTCGCCGCGATAGCTGCGCACCTCGAAGAATCTGAGTTCCACCGCCCCACCACCCGGGTATTGATGGACGATGCGGGCCACCTCCACGCCCACCTCGGCCGCGATTCCCAGTTCTTCCTCCAGTTCCCGGCGCATGGCATCGCGAGGCTGTTCGCCGTCTTCGATCTTGCCTCCGGGAAATTCCCATTTCAGCGGCATAGCCTGGTGCCGCGTCCTCTGGCAGGCGAGGATGCGGTCGTCTTTTATGATCAGCGCCGCGACAACTCGTTTCATGGATGAAAAGCGCCTCAGGCCGCTAGGATCTGGCTTACTCTTTTTCCAGCCGCTTGCCCACGAGCTGAGCGCAATATTCCACCAGTTCGCGGTCTCCGTGAGCGAATGCCGCTGCGAAGTGACTGTCAATATCGAGTTCGCCAGCCACCTGGCCGTGCGCAAAGACTGGAACCACGATCTCCGACTTGGTTTCAAGCGAGCAGGCAAGATAGCGTTGATCCTTCTTTACGTCGTCCACCACCACCGTCTTCCCCGACGATGCCGCCGCGCCGCAGATGCCCTGGTTCAGAGGAATGCGGGTGTGCGGAGTCATCGCTCCCTGGTAGTGTCCGAGGACCAGCACGGGCGGATTTGCTCCAGGTTCCATCATGTAGAAGCCTACCCAGTTATACTTCAGCATTTCTTTGTTCAGTAGAACCGTGATGCCTTCCATCAGTTCATCCGCCGAGCGCGATTCCGAACTTAATTTGTCTGCTGCCTTGCGTACTTGATCGAGTTTATGAGGATTGAATAAGGTAGCCATGATGACAATCCTAAACTATGCGGCCGCCGTTCCTCTTCTCTGGAATGTTTGCGTCCGCGGTACTTCCGTAATCGAGCGTAATCGAACGACGTCCGGAGCATTACAATCGCCCTGTGTATTCCGCCGAACTCCTCGACCATTTTCAGAATCCGCGAAACGCGGGAGAAGTCGAAGCTCCCGACTCGACCGCGCGCCTGGAAAACCCTGCCTGCGGAGACATTCTGGAACTCAGCCTGAGGTTGGAGAAAAGTTTGGAAAAGAGGAAATTGGAAGCGAAGCGCATCGCCGAAATTCGTTTTCGCGCCAAAGGCTGCGTTCCGGCGATGGCCTGCGGCTCTGCCATCACGGAGTTGGTCAGAGGCAAAAATGTAGACGAAGCGCGCCAGATCAGCAGGGAAGAGCTGGTTCGAAAAGTCGGAGGCTTGCCCCAAGCCTCCGCCCACGCCAGCCACCTGGCCATCGACACACTCGCCGCGCTCCTGCGGAACCTCTGACCGAACTTCCAGTTAGCGTGAAGTCTTAATTTGAAATCCTAATACCAATCCTGATTCTGAATTTCGCTTGGGACTCCTATATTGGAATCTCCTGAGATCGTTTCGCCTCAGCTTCCAGGCGCCTTTGTTTCTCAACCCTGATTTGCCTTTGTTGTTGAGATTCGCCCGGCAACAAGCGCTCATTCTCTCGTAAGGGGGTGTTGGGCCAAGGGCAGTATTCTCCCTTGTCGAACTGGTCCACGGAGTTTTCCTTCCAGCCGTTCCCAGTTCGAACGTCCTCCATCAAGTCGTCGTACTCGCGTCCCTCGACCTTCGACCACGCCGAAGTCCCAAGCGGACGCCGCGCCGCGGCCTCGCGATCAATCACCACCCGCGTCGGCTCCGGCTGTAACGAGGTATATCTCAGATTGACCGAAGCCGTCTGCAGCGTGTACACCAGCAACGCGGCTGTTTGATGATTAATCCGGTTGGTCAGGATCAGCCGGATCACCTCGCCCAACCCCATCTGGATCGAATCTGCATCCTCCGGCAGCGCCAGCGTCACATTCCACCGCTCCCGCTGCCGCCCTTCGTCAATCTCCATGCTCTTCAAAGCCCATCGCATGTGAAAGTAACAATACGTCTCATTGCGCAGCGCCGGCGATCCGCACTGCGTCCCGTTGACTTTAATATGCTGACATCGAGCAACACTCTCTGGATATGAAGACATTTGTAAGCTCCTGTTTCCCGCATGAAATATGAAAAAACAAAGTATCCCAATTACCATGATTCCCAGCGAAAGCGCTATTTGTAAGTGAACCCCATCACACTGCGTTTGTGATGAATCCCTGAGTGTTCAGGTGGAGCTCTGAGCGAGGTCCCTGCAGAACCAAAACCCCTCAACCCTCAGGGCCAGTTCCGTGCTCCGTGATAGATGCGCAGGATCCGGGAGGAAGGAGGTGGCCGCCGGGACCGGCGCACCCGCTGGCTATACACTGCTTGACAGAGGCACGGCGAGCGTGGCTAGATGGTCCGTTGCGGAGCACCTGTAAGATACAGCGCGCAGACCTGGGGGGTGCCACTTATCAGACCGACTAACCGCATGTTCGACGCCAATTCGATCAGCAAACGCCCTTCGATGAAACTGCGACTCGAGAACTTCCGTCTATTTCGCGACTCGGGCTGGTTCAAACTGGCGCCACTAACTTGCCTTGTCGGGAGAAACAGCAGCGGCAAGTCCTCCGTGCTCTCGGCCATTCTTCTCCTCAAACAGAGCATAGAACGGGAGGCGATGGGCTCGGCCCTGATGCCATTGGCGCTGGCGGGAACCTATTGCGACTTGGGTAACTACGTCGATGTTGTCCACAATCACGACGAGCAGTCGGAAATATCGCTTTCATTCTCGATTAGCGCGCCAGACCTCGCAAAGGTAAGCAATGATCGAGGTGCGCGATTCGTTGACTTTTCCGTTCCGCGCCCCCGCGAATTCGGCTACTTTTACGGCTATGGTTCGTGGCGCGATACCAACCTACCCGAGGCAGGGCAAATCGACGTACGCCTCAGCTTCTCAGTCGACGAGCCCTTTGGGCCCAGCCTGAGCCGTTTCGAGATAAAGGTCGCCGAGGTTGGTAGCGCGATTTTTGTCAGGACGATCAGCGGCGAACGCAAGGAGCACTGGCGAGTCTACACGACCGTTCTACCGCCAAAGTCCCTGCGCCTTAGGCTCGGGCCTCGAAGTTTTTTCCCGATAATCGAAGCCCGCCCAGCGTTCTATAGCAGAAGCGCGCCAAGAGTGAAGCACCGCATCAGTGTGTTTGTCGCAACTAGCCGATTCTTCTTCCTATTTCTGCAGTAGTGCCTGTCACGAAGCGAATTCATCGGTCCCTTCAGAACGCCGCCGGAACGACGGTACGCATTTGGAGGTTTCAGTTCTACCCGGGGTGGGCCGAGTGGCGAGCAGGCAGTAGACCTACTTATTACCGAGCTGCTGCTCAAGCCGCAGGGGCCGAGATCATTGCACTCCGCGCTGTCTTTCTGGATCAGACATCTTAAACTTGCCGACTCCCTTGACGTTAAGGACATAGCGAAGCGACTCAACCTCTTCGAGGTGGACATTACAGGGGCCGGTCGAGGCACCACCGCGAACCTTGCCGACGTTGGCTTCGGCGTCTCGCAAGTGCTGCCCGTGCTTATCCAAGGGCTCTTAACGCGGAGCGGCGGCATTTACTTAGTACAGCAGCCCGAGATTCACCTTCATCCCGACGCACAAGCTGGCCTTGCGGATTTCTTTATTTATTTAGCCAGCTACGGCGTGATTACGGTCGTCGAGACTCATAGCGAGTACCTATTACTACGGCTACGCCGTCGACTTGCGGAAGGCACCCGACCACTCGCCGCCGGGTCGTCGGTCGAGCGCCGCGACGTTCCACCACTGGCGACAGGCGACGTAGCTGTGCTTCTCACCGGCTCGGACGACGGCGAAGCCGAAGTCAAGCAACTTGAGATCGGGAATTCGTTCCAGTTCGAAAACCTTCCGGCTAACTTCATGAGCCAGGCCCTCGACGACCGCGTCGCGCTACTCAACGCCATAGGCAAACGAAATGGCTGATTCCGTCATCGATACCTCGGTGGTTTCTATGGCAAACGGTCAAATCGCCGGGCGCCGTCGGGGCAACGCCCTTGACCGGCGGCTGTCAGCAATAGAGGATGTCGCATACGGCAGGCGGCGCATGCGATACAACCCCAAGCCGCTGGTCGAGTACCAACGCATAGTTCCGCACCTACCGGAACGACGTCATCGAGCTCTTCTTTACTGCCCTAACCGAACGGGCAGTTCTCGTCCCCCGTAACACCCTGTCGCGGCAGGATAACGCCAAAGCACGCAAGTGCAAATGGCCGAGCCACGACCAGCACCTTTTAGCGGCGGCAATTGGCGGGATCCAGCCGATAATCTTCGTGACAGAATCCCACCTCTGCGGTTGTGCCGCATCTGTTTTTGCATGTTTCGCAGTGCAGGTTGAGCAGCTGTGCTAGAAGTAAAGGAGGCCGGGTGAACTGGACCCCGCCGCGGACAACTGGGCGAGGTTCCAACCCCTTTTCATCACAAACATCCAGTGTGCCCCATCACAGACATCCAACTCGCCCCTGCGCGACAATGTTCCCTGGTGTGTCGCAGCCGAGGTGCGCCAACCCTAATCAAGGCCACCCCGGCCGCGCCAGGAAAATCGTCAGTAACTCTTCGATAAACATGAGTTGAGCTGACGAGCAGGAGCCAAACGCCGCCAAATCTATGAATTTCGAGAGAATCAGGCAAGAAATCGAATTAAGTCCTTATTCTGGAAGATTTTGAAAATAAGTCCTTGGCGCTCTAGATTTTGGCGTCGCGATCCCCCGTAACCCCATGATTCAATTAGATCGGGGGGAGGGGGTAGTGGTAAACACGCATTAATACCTTACCAGTAAACAAATTGAGAGAGACACTGAGAGTGAAGCCCCCGACTTGACAGGGAGAATTCCCTGAGGCGTTCCTGCTGAGCGAGAAGGTGCAGGGGTCCTTCGACTCCGCAGAGACTTCACTTCGTGAAGTCCCTGCTCCGCTCAAGATGACAGCTTGGATAGGGTGGTTGAGAGTTTAAAGCTAACGGCTGAAGGCTGCTGATGAAGCGCCGGTTCAATCCTTGCCGGCGGCTTTCTTTACGTCCTCGAACTGGGTGATCTCGACGGTTCCTTCGGGGAACTTGGCGGTGATTTTCAGTTCTCCGCCCAGGGCTTTGACAAAGTCGTGGAGGGTGCTTACATACATATCGGCGCGGCGTTCGAGTTTGGATACGGCGGCCTGGTTGACTCTGAGAATTTTGGCAAGATGCACTTGGGTCAGGTCGCGCGCCTGGCGGAGTTCGTCGAGAGCCATGCCGGAGCGATAGCTGGCCGCCAGCAGACGCGAGCGTTGCTGGGCAGCGGAAGACATTTTGGCGCGGAGTGAGTTGAAATTCTTGGGCACCGTGGTTCTCCTCTAATCGGTCATGGACCGTGATGTGCTGCTTACTTCTGGCGTCTCTCTTCAAGCCGCCTTAGATGCCGATCGAAAAAATCGTCGGCAATCGGCACAAACTTGTTGTACCAATTGGGATCGCCCGTCTTGTCGCCGCCAAGCAGGAGCAGCGCCGTGCGGCGAGGATCAAACGCGTAGAGCACTCGCAATTGGCGGTCCTTCACCTTGCCTCGCAGCTCCTTCATGTTGGCGTGGCGGGAAATGGAAATCACGTCGGCATGAGGCCGGGGCAGGGTGGGGCCGCGCTCCTGCAACAGTTCAACCTTGGCGCTGATTTCGACTTGCTCATCTTCGGACAGGGAGTCCCACCAAGCCTCGAACTGGCGGGTGAACTCGACGTCCCAAGCCATGCAGGTAGTATTCCTTATATGGAATAGTCTGTCAAGGGAATAGTTGACAAACAGCGGTTCGCCTACGGCCGGGTGCCCCGCTCATTGTGCACTTTGCGATAGGTGGAACTGCGTGCTTAAGCGCCACCCCGACCAGGGCCCAATCGGCGGGGAGAATTCGCTGACGCATCCTGCTGAGCGAGAAGGTGCAGGGGTCCTTCGACGCCGCAGAGACTTCACTTCGTGAAGTCTCTGCTCCGCTCAGGATGACAACTTCGATTCCGCGCCGATGGCTTTTCTTGCCGGCCTATTCGGTGGGCTGGAGGCTTCCGGCGTACTCGGCGTCCAGCAGGTCCTGCGATTGGCCGTCATAATCGGCATCGAGGGACCACATGAAGGTTCCACCCAGTCCCCGCTTCCAATCCGAATACCAGGTTCGGTAATAGGTGGAAGAAGGATCGTCGTAGGTGGCAAAACCTGGACGTCCATTCGCCCGCAGCATGTAAGGGACGAGGGCGATGGGATCGTAGAAAGTCTCCCAGCCCTTCTTGTTGATACGCTGCTTGAAAAACATTCCGTAGTTTTGGGTGATGACGTAATCGTCGCAGTTGCCATCGCGAGTATGCGCGGCGTTGGGACACACGCCCCAGAGTTCACTTACGTTGAGGTAGACATATCCGTAGTAGGGCATTCCCATGTTCAGTTTTTCGGGTGCGACGCCAGCGCCCTCGAAGACTTTAATCGCCCCTTGCGCGCTGCCTCCGGGTTGACACTCCCAAGGCTCAGGGTCACTGTTGTCCCACAAGATCATGGAGTTGAGCTGGGCGTCGTCGGTCCAGGGTCCGGCGCAGTCGTACATCATGATGTTGAAGTAATCGACCAGCGGCTCGACGTTCTTCAGGTCGTAGCCCCATCCGCCCCAGGGCGCAACATCGGCGGAGATGGTGTAGGTGGGGCTGGGGAAGGTCGAGCGCAAGGCGCTCATGAGAGCAAAAAACTGCCTGCGTTGCGGGGCGGTTTGCGGATACTCCCAGTCGATGTCGACGCCGTCGTAGCCCTTCTCCGACATGAAGGTCCAGAGGTTGCTCATGGCAGTATCCATCAGGCCGGGAGTGTCCAAGGCCATGAAGTCGCCCACCAGCAACAGCATCACCTTGACCCCTGCCTTGTGGGCCCGGCGGATAAGTGCCGGCTCCAGAAAGCCGTCGGGCACCGACAGCGTCCCATCACCGTTGAGGCTGACTCCGTCGTGGTTGATATGAGTGAGCTTCTTATAAGGAATCTGTGCCGCCCCGTAGGGCGGAGTCTGGTATCTGCTCCAATAGCCGTAATCGCCGACCAGACGCTTGGTGAGTGTGCGCGCCGCAGCCGTGTCCGGCGCTGCGCTCTGGGCCTTTGCCGGCAGGGACAGCAGCAGCCCGGCAAGGATGAAGATCGCGGCCGCCATCGCCAAGCCCCGCTTGACGGTATTCATGAGTTACCTCCTGTTTGGTCCTGGAGTGCTATCGAGGATTCGTGGCAGCCCACAGGACCGCGAATCTTATCACAGGCAGTTCTCGACTGGTGTCGCGTGCGGCAGATCTCAATCGAGTCTTGCGTGCGGCCTCCGGTTTGACACTCACAGGTTCAGGCTCGTTGGAGTCCCAGAAGATCGGTGAGTTGAGCTGCGCGTCATTGGTCCAGGGTCCTGCGCAGGCCTACATCATGATGTTGTAGTAATCGACCAAAGGTCCAACATTCTTCAGGTCGTAGCGCCACCCTCCCCCAGGGCGGAACGTCGGCGGAGACGACATAGCTGGGGGCTGGCGAATGCCGCCCGCAAGGGGGGCCAATGGGATCAAAAAAAAAGTCCTTAAGGAAGCTTTCTTCCGAAAACGACACAATCGCGACCTACACCGACACTTCCTAGAGCCGAGTAGATTTTCCGCCGCAGTTCGGGCTGCAAACCGAGGTCAAATTGCACCCTGCGGGCATGGCAACCGCTCCCGACATCCTGGTTGCCGATGTAGTTTTCTCCCATCAACAGGAACATCTCCATGGGGAAATCACCTTGGGCATAAACGGTATCGAATCCGAGAAGGTCGAGCGTGCGTCGCAGAGAGGCAAAATTGAAGTAGTTGATGTGATCGGGAACGGCGATCCACCAGGGATCGGCGCCGAGCTTCTTTTTGGCCGCCTCCTGAATGTCGGTAAAGTCATTGGGCACGCGGACACAGAGAATTCCTCCCGGGACCAGCGCTTGGCTGCATTGTTGCAACGTCTGGATCGGGTTGGGCACGTGCTCCAGCACATTGATCATCACGACCACATCGAATTTTGCAGCGCCGGAGTGGGCGACAAATTTTTCGAGGGTCAGATTATGTACCGTCAGGCCCTTGGACGCGGCACGGTTCGCGGCCTCGAGGGCGGGCTCGGTACCGACGCCGCGAAAGCCGTGCTCCTGCGAGAGGGCGAGAAACTCGCCCGTGCCGCAGCCCACTTCCAGCAACCTGCGACCAGGCGCGATTCCCTCCAATATAGTGACGATATCGGTGTAGAGGGCGTCGCGCAGCCATTGCACCTCCCTAGCTGCGACAGCGCCACCCTCCATCAGGCGGCGAAGTTCAGGAGCGCGGCCACCCTTGCGCAGAAGATCGTAGTAGCGGCTCTCGTAAAACTCATTAATCTCGGCTTCAGGAGGAATCGGATCCAAATGGCGAAAGCCGTAAGTGGGGTCCTCGACGACGCGGAATCCGGTGGATTGCGTGGGATTGTCGGGGTAGTTGTGGTCTTGATCGGGATTTTTCATCGACAGGGTTCTCTCCAATAACAGCCCAAAGAACGCGACATCCAAAATCACGCTTACGAATCGGCCGCGCGGCGTCTTCCAGTTTTACGGGCCGGCGATCACGGAGTCGATCCGTTGCGAGACTACAAGGGCAAGACTATATCAGAAGCGCGGGCGACCGAATCGCCGGGAGCAGTCAAGGCCACGTCGCTTTGAAATTTCTGCAAAACAGAATACGAGGAGTGCGGCGCCCACTACCTACCCTCGTGGTTTGTGTCTGGCTGATATATCGTCCAGCCGCTGGCGAGCGCGATCTGTTTCAGGTCCGGATTGGGGTTGATGGCGAATGCGTGCTTGGACATAGTCAGCATCTCGCGATCCCAAATTGCGTTGCCGAAGGCGCAATCGGGCCGGTCATCGGGAGACGACTTCAGCGCGGATCGAATCGCCTCGGGCTTGCCGGGGCCGCTGGGAACTTGAATGAGGTGGTCGGTGATTATGCCGTTCTCGATTGCCACTTCGGTGGCCAGGATGCGATTTTGCGGGATGCCGAAGTAGCGCATGCCGGAGCGAATCACCCATTTACTCGAAGAGGAAACGGCCCAGACGTCGCATCCGGATGCTTGCAGGCGCTCGACTAACGCGTGCATCTCCGGGAAGATGTTTTTGGCGATGGCTTCGGCGAAATAGGTGTCGGTTGCCTGCTGTACCACTTCTTCGTGCAGTCCGCAGTGCATGGCGACCACTTCTCCGCACATGACTTCTTCGGCGATCTGGCCCGCTTCGTAGGCGGCGTGCCGCGAGCGGACCCACTGCTTGACCGGTTCCGACACGAGGCCTTGTTGCATTTCCCAGGAGTAAAACCCTTCTCCCGCGTCGCCGGACCAGAGCGTGCCGTCGCAGTCAAACGCGGCGACGTGCGGTTTGAGGCTAAGCACACTGGCGATGAATTCGTTTTGAGGTTGGGTTAGACGCGTCATGAAATATAGGGCCTGGCAGGAATCATCTCGGTTGCAGATGCTGTAGCGGCAAATCCAAAGCAGCGTACTGCTCGGGCGTATCGACATTGACGACAACCAGCGGGTCGTCCACCGGAACGTACTCGATCTCACTCTGGTGCGCGTGCTCGACGTCGCGGGCGCTCGATGTTTCCGGAGCTTTGAGAAACGCTTCCAGCAACTCGCGGCCGAGCAGAACGGGATGCCCGTGCTCTGCCTGATATTCAGGGATCACGGCCCATTTCCTTTGGGCTATGGCGCGTTCGAACGCGGCTTCGAGCGTCTCAATCGTCTCGCTGCGGACCGGCGGCCGGTCAACGAGCGTGACCATCGCGGCATCGCTGCCGCGGTTGAGCACTTCGTGGAGGCCCACCCGCAAGGAGCTGAACTGGCCGCGCGCCGGATCGGGATTGATCACCAGCGCCGCGCCGTTGGCATAGACGATGGGAGCCAGCGCGGCTTCATTGTTGCCGACCACGACGAGCACGACGTCAACGTGGGAAAAGAAGAGGCGTATGGCAGCGGAGAGAAACGTGTCAGAGATTAACGCTTGGTTGGTGGAGGATGGAGGCCAGGGCAGCAGCGCCTTGTCGCGCCCCATGCGTGAGGACTCACCGGCTGCAAGAATGATTCCGCAAAGGCTTGGAGTCGTCCCCATAAGGGCACGATAACAAACTGACGCGACTCTGCCAAGGAGAGGAATCATGGGGTAGTGGCTCAGTTTGCGAAACCGTTAACCACCAAGGCCACGAAGGTACACGAAGGAAATATCTGAGATCGAAGGCCTTAGTGATACTTGGTGGTTCAGCCTCTTGTCGCCTGCGTCGCGAAACTGACCCACTACCGAACACGCAGATGCGTTTACAGGTGAGTTGATTGAGTCTGAGTGCGCGAGGCTGGGCGCCATGAAGAGGCGACCCTCAGCGTCTAAAAGCCGGATTGAAAACAATGCAATCGTTGCAGCACTGAAGGTCTGGGCTAAGCTTGGCCGCCCCTCCGGGGCTGGATTATCGAACTGTGAAGCGATGCCCCGGCAAAGCCGTTGGGTGATCACTTTAATCGGTGTTTCTTTCAGTTGAAAGTCGGCAGCTTGACCAAGTCGTTGTGGGGAACGCGTTCGACCGCTTGTCCGGCCTTGCGCCAGGCGCGCAGGCCGCCGGCGATGACGAACACTTTGAATCCGAGATCCTGTAATTGGCGCGCCACCCGGGCGCTCGTGGCTTCGCGCTGTCAAGTACAGTAGAGATAAATCTCTTGATCCTTGGGCAGGTTCTTGACTTCTTCTACGAGGTTGTTGGGTTCGATGCGGATCGATCCGGCGATGCGCTCGGAGTCGGCGTCATAGTAGCCATGGCTGCGGACATCGGCGATCAGCATGTTCTGAGCTGCCTCGGAGGCCAGTCTTTTGGCTAACTCCTCCGCCGGGATGCGCGGGATCACGTCGAGCAGACGGTACTTGCGGTAGACCCAGATGCGATAGACGATATACGCGGCGAGTCCGATGGCGAAGACGACCTCAGCAGCAAAGCCGGCGGAGCGGAGTCCGCGAGTGATGGCGCGAAGGGCGTCACTAAAGACATATCCTGCGACGGAGTACGCGCCGACGTAGAACGCCGCACCGAGCGCGTCGAATTGCAGAAAATCTCCCATGCGCATTTGCATGCTTCCGGCGAGCGGCGGAGACATGGCGTTGATGCCGGGAATGAACTTGGCAAAAAGCAGCGTCTGCTTGCCGCGGCGGTAAAAATATTCGGCCGAGCGCAGGATGCAAGTTTCCGGATTCGCCGAAACGCGACACAGCAGGCCCAAGAGCGCCCAGCCGCTGACCCTGCCAGCGAAAAAGAGGATGACGTCGCCGCTGACTAGCGCCAGGAGAGCTATGCCGAAAACTAGATAGAAATGCAGACCTCCATAGGCAGCGACCGCGCCGGCAGTCAGGATGGCGAGCGCGGCGGGCAGCGGAAGACCGATGGCTTCCGAAAAGCAGACGAGCGCCAAAAAGAGGTAGCCATGGTACGAGATCGATGAGAGCAGGTTGTTCATCGCGAGAAGGAGTGCTTCCAGTATACCAATCGCGCTGCGGCGGCTCCCTGTGACTCAACCCTCGGTTGTGGGTCACTTCCCGGATAGCCGGCGAAGCGGACAGAATCGCCGTATTCCCCGGCCTATTCATGACAACGCTAGTGCCCTGAGTCTAATGTTCGTTGAAAATCATGGAGGCTCGGATGATTCGAAATACCGTCACCTCAGGGGCTAAAGCCCGATTCTCAATAGCTCGGAATCGGCGCGGCTGAAGCCACGCCCTTTCAAAGCGCCTGTTATTTCATCACGGACTTCGGACTTAGGACGCCAGAAGAAGCGGATTGGATCCGCCGGAGCCGGTTCAATGGGATGCCGGCAAGGGCGATTGTGCTAGTGGCGATTGCGGCTTTCTCTTGAGGACCCCCGCGGAAAGCAAGGTGATGACGAGGCCAATCGGGAAGGGCTCGATGAACGTCATGGCTGCGTTGAGAAACGGGTTATCGTACAGCGCTTTGTATTTCTGCACTTGCTGAAGCTGCGCCTGAATGGCTGCCGGACTCGCGCCCTTGGCCTTAAGCTTCGCGACCATATAGGCGCTGTATTTATCCATGAAGCCGGGCAGGAAGTGGAAGTAGAGAGCTTCCCACGTCACGACATAGCAGATGCACGAAATCAGGGTAATGGAGATTCCGACGGCAAACCCTTTGGTGAAGGTGATCTGGCCGTTGCTAACGCTGTCGCGGTAGGAGCGGATGCCGAAGAACACCAGCAAAAATGAGAGAACAATGATGGTGTAGCCGATGAACTCGCCCTTGTCGAAGCCTATCTTGTCCCCGAAGGGCACGGTGGCCATCATCATCAGCGAGGAAAGAGCGCCGGAAATCAGCCCGAAGGTTAGTGTGGTCTTTTTCACAGGTGTCTTCTTTGATTAAAGAACTTGAACGCGGACACTCAATACCGCGTCAGGCGGGGCCTTTGTCGTCATACTTTCGGGTGATTTTGGCTGCGGAGGGAAAAATCATTCGTTCTGGTGAGTTGTTCAAGGGAGCAAGCCGAGTTCCTTGCCGAGTTGCACCGCTTGCGTCCGTCGCTTAGCGCCTAATTTGTCTAAGACTCGGCTGGAATGGGTCTTGACCGTGTTTTCGCTCACATAAAGCTTGCCGGCAATCTCGCGGTTGCTCATGCCTTGAGCGATCAGTTCAAGGATTTCAAACTCGCGGCGCGTGATGCCGAGGTCCTCTCGTTTTCGGTCGTCCGGGACGAAAGGTTCGCGGGCCGGGACAGGTACTTCCTTCACAACGACCGTCTCCCGCTTTGCTGTCAGCTTGACGCCGAGCCAGATACCGAGAATGGCAAAGGTCGCCGCGATCAGGCCACCATAGATTTCGATCGAATGTTCGATTACCAGGAAACGATACTCAGTCCACTGCAGCACGGTAATCAGGATTCCACCAATTGCCCCGTAAATCAGCACGTGCTGCTTCATAAGTTTCAGGAGGATGAAGGATGCGCGCCAGGATCTCTCCCCCGTGGTGGTGTCGATTATACCGTTGCAGGGGGGCGTCAGCGCTTTCACCGAGTTTGCGCAAGTAACCCTGTTACAGTGGTAGGACTTCAGGAGGAGCCTTTGTCCGCCGAGAGCCGCCGCTACATTAATCTTCCGAATCGTCCCGCGAATCTTCCTTTCAGCGACGCCGTGCTGGTGGGCGATACGCTTTACATCTCCGGACGTATTGGCCTCGATCTCGCGACGGGCGAGGCGCCAGAGAGTATTGATGCCGAGATTGAGCTGTTGTTCGAGGGCTTTCAGGCCGTGCTCCGCGAGGCTGGCATGACGATGGACGATCTGGTCTGGGTGCAGGTCTATTCGCCGGATGTTTCTTTGTGGCAACGGTTCAACGCTGCCTATGTGAAGTTGTTCTCGCGGGAGTTTCCGGCGCGCGCGTTCTTGGGATCGGGGGAACTGTTGCTTAAGGGGCGGTTTGAGATGCTGGGGATTGCGGTGAAGGGCTAGGAGCTGCGAGCTACGAGCTTATTGCCGGATCACTGCGGCATCAGCTTGGCTGTTTTATAGGCAGATGAACCATAGTTGAGTCCCGTACTACAAGTGCGATTGCTCGAAGCCCGCGGCTCGTAGCTCCTACGCTATTTTTCTCTTGCCACTACGAACTCTGGCGCCCACAACAGACCTCGTTTGAACTCCGAGTCGGGGAAAATACAGATGGCTTGACGCGCCGATTCGGCGTAGCGGGCGGCCTCTTTGGATGCGTACTCGAGCGAACCATAGCGGTTCAGGATGGCGAGTATATCGGCATGGGTGACGCCATTGAAGGCGCGATCGCGCAGGATGGTCTCGATTTGGCGGCGCTCGGCGGCGGTGCAGTGCTCGAGCGCGTGAATGACGGCCATGGTGGCTTTGCCTTCCCGCAGGTCGCTGGCTACGGGCTTGCCCAGTACGCTCTCCGAGGCGGTGAGGTCGAGCACATCGTCCACGATTTGGAAAGCCATGCCGAGGTCGCGTCCGTACTGGCCCAGGCGCTCTTCCTGCTGCACCGTGGCGCCGCCCAGCATGCCGCCGACTCGCATGCACACCGAGAACAGGCACGCCGTTTTGCGATAGATCAGATCGAGATGCTCCTGCAGAGAAATCAGCTTGCCGAGTTTTTCCATCTGGAGCAGTTCGCCTTCGACCATCTGCTGGGTCAGGTCGATGAGGACGTCGACGATGCGGAAATTGCGTTCCTGCACCGCGATCTTGAACGCCTGCATATAGAGCCAGTCGCCGGCCAGCACGCACATTGAGTTGCCCCACTGCGTGTTAGTGGAGGGACGGCCGCGGCGGATCTGGGCCTCGTCAATGATGTCGTCATGGACTAGCGTCGCAGTGTGGATGATCTCGACCACTGACGCCAGCTTTACCGCGCCCTCGCCCCGGTAGCCGAGGAGTTTGGCGGAGAGCAGCAGCAGCGCCGGCCGAATTCGCTTGCCCCCGCCGATGCGCAGGTACTCGCCGATCTCCGTAATGGCGGCGACATTCGAGACCGTGTCGCGCCCGAATTGCTCTTCGATCGCAACCACGTCGTCACGCAGAAGATCAAAGATCTCTTTCCCGTTAATGGAGGTCGTGGTAGCCAAGCCCTTAGTTGCTCCGGTAATTCGTAAACTGTAGATCGATGCCAAAGTCCTGATGCTTGACCATCGCGATTATTTCCTGAAGCGTATCGCGATCCTTGCTGCTGATCCGGACGACATCGCCCTGGATCGAGGCCTGCGCTTTTTTCTTGGAATTCTTGACCAGCTTCACGATTTCGCGCGCTTTTTCGATTGGGATCCCCTGCTGCAGGGTGATCTTTTGCTTCACCGTGCTTCCGGCGGCGGGCTCAAGCGGGGCGTAGGTCAAGCCTTTCAGGGGGACGCCGCGTTTGACCAGTTTCTGCTGGAAGACGTCGTTGACCGTCTTCATCTTGAATTCATCGGCGGAGTGAAGCATGATGGCGTCGGTTCCTTCCATCGCGATCTGCGACTTCGAGTCCTTCAGATCGAAGCGCGTGCTGACTTCCTTCATCGCTTGCTGTATGGCGTTGGAAACTTCGGCCAGGTCGATTTTGCTGACGATATCGAAACTGTTATCGGGCATGGGATATCACCGTCAAAGTTGCCGTGAAAATCTACGACGGTCTTCGTAATTCTCCGGATTGTCACACTGAGGGGTGCCCGCTCGAAAATCCGAGCCCCACCGATCGCACACCCCAAATATGTACTCCTGAGGGTAACAGAAGAGGCATTATCTGCGAAGGCGGGTTATCTGCGGACTTCCGGGTTTGCAGGTTCCAGCGCGAGTCCAAAGAATTTGTAGAAATTCTGGGTGGTTCGCGCGCCGATCTCTTCCGCGGACAGGTTGCGCAATTCGCCGATCTGGCGGGCTACCTCGCGCACAAACGCCGGTTCGTTGCGCTGGCCGCGATGCGGAATCGGGGCGAGGTAGGGCGAGTCGGTTTCGATCAACATGCGGTCGAGCGGGACCATTTGAGCGGAGTCGCGGATCGACTGCGCCTTGGGGAAGGTGATATTGCCGGCAAACGAGATCATGAAACCCATGTCGAGGGCGCGCCGCGCATGTTCGGTGGTTCCGGTGAAGCAGTGCAGAATGCCGCCCAATCCGCCGGCCGCCCAATGTTCGGCGATTGACGATAGGCAGTCATCCCAGGCGTTCTGGCTGTTGTCGGATGGACGGCAATGAATGATGATGGGCAGCTTCGCGGTTTGCGCCAACTCCATCTGCTGCAGGAAAACTGTCTTCTGCGTTTCTCGCGGTGAGTGGTCGTAAAAATAGTCGAGGCCGATTTCTCCCCAGGCGATCACTTTGGGATTCTGCGCCCATTGCAGCATTTGAGCGTCGGCGGCATCGTTCGCGAGGTTGGCTTCGTGGGGATGAATTCCGACGCTCGCCCAGATTCGCGGATACTCCGGCTTGCCGTCGTATTCTTCCGCTAGCTGGATTCCACAGGCGGCGGTGTCCGGGCCGTTGCCGTTTCCGATTGCGAGATAAGCTTCGATACCGCTTTGTTTTGCGCGCGCCAGCACAGCCTCGCGGTCGGCGTCGTAGCGCTTGCCTTCGAGATGGGCGTGGGAGTCGATGAACATGGTCGTCGGTCGTGTGGGGACGGGCGCACTCGCCCGTCCAAGCCGAGCGAAACTCGGCAGCTACTTCAGCCGCGTTCCGATTGGCACATCTTCGAGAAAGCTGGCCAGCACGGGCTTGCCTCCATCTGGCGAGGCTGCGACTATCATGCCGTTTGATTCCAGGCCGCGCAGTTTGCGGGGCGCCAGATTCGCCACGATCACTACCTTGCGTCCGATCAGAGATTCTGGCTCGTAGGCCTCAGCAATGCCGGCCACCAGTTGGCGCACTTCGGTTCCTAGGTCGACTTCCAGGCGCAGCAATTTGTCGGCGCCTTTTACGCGCTCTGCGGTCTTTACCTGGGCCACGCGTAGCTCTACTTTCGCGAAGTCGTCGATGCTGATCTTGCTCTCGGGAATCGCGGCGGCTGGCTTGGCTGCTTCCGGCTTAACTGGCGTTGCGGCTGGCTGCCTCGTTTCGCTCGGCTGGACGGGCGAGGCGCCCGTCCCCGCAATTGCAGTTACACTTGCGCTTTGTTCTTCCACTTTCTGCATCCTCTCTACTGCGGATTTATCGGCTCGCGGAAATACGGCTTGTACCTCGCCCAACTTTGTGCCGAGGTGGAGTTGCCCCCACTGCAATTCGGTCAAGTCGAACTTCTTGATATCTCCGAGGCCCAGCTGTTTCCAGATCTTCGCAGTCGCGTCGGGCATCACCGGATGCGCTAGCGCGGTTACAATCCGCAAGGCTTCGGCGCTGGTGTAAAGTACGGTGGCCAGGCGCGAGCGGCTCTCTTCGTCCTTTTTTTCGTCCAAGGCCCAGGGTTCGTTTTCGACAATGTATTTGTCCACGGCCGCAACCAGTCCCCAGGCAATTTCGAGCGCTCGCGAGAACTGGAACTGGTCAAATAGTGTGCCGTAGTCGGCAATGACTTTTTTCGCTGCTTCCACAATTGCGGTATCCGCAGCGGTGTGCGAGGAGTGCGAGGGATACGGTACTTCTCCTTTGAAGTAGCGCCTAATCATGGTCAGGGTGCGGCTGGCTAGATTGCCGAGGCCGTTGGCTAGATCGGAGTTGTAGCGCTGCACCAGCGCGTCGAAGCTAAACGAACCGTCCTGCCCGAAGACGACTTCGCGCAGCAGGAAGTAGCGAAGGGCGTCGGCGCCGAGGACATCGACGATGGTTTCGGCGCGCACGATATTTCCGCGCGACTTCGACATTTTGCTTTCTTCAAACAGCAGCCAGCCGTGCGCCGTGATGCCTTTGGGCAAGGGCAGCCCCGCGGCCATCAGAAACGCCGGCCAGTAGACGCAATGGAAACGCACGATCTCTTTGCCGATCATGTGCACGTCGGCGGGCCAGTATTTATCGAACTTGCTGGTGTCGCTGGAGCCATAGCCGAGCGCGGTAATGTAGTTGGCGAGCGCGTCGAGCCAGACGTAGACCACGTGTTTGGGATCGTCCGGCACCGGGATGCCCCAGGAAAATGTCGAGCGGCTGATGGAAAGATCGCGCAGTCCGCCACGCACGAAGGAAAGCACTTCATTGCGGCGAGTTTCGGGGCGTATGAAATCGGGCTGCTCGGTGTAGAGGCGGATTAACCGGTCCTGGAATGCAGAGAGCTTGAAGTAGTAATTTTCTTCGTGGACGGTTTCCGTCGGGCGGCCACAATCGGGACAGAGAGCGCCGGGGCCGACGGCGTCCACGTATAGCTCGTCGGAAACGCAGTATTGGCCGGTGTACGTGCCCTTGTAGATGTATCCGTTATCGCGGATCTTGCGCCACAATGCCTGCACGCCCAGCTTGTGCCGCTCGGAGGTGGTGCGGACGAAGTCGTCGTAGGTCAGACCCATGCGATCCCAAAGGGCGCGGAATTCGGCGGAGATTTCGTCGGTGAACAGCTGCGGCGTTTTGCCCGCGGCCTGAGCGGCGCGCTCGATCTTTTGACCGTGCTCGTCGGTGCCCGTCAGGAACCAGGTGTCGTCCCGCAACATGCGATGGCGGCGCGCGACGGTGTCGCAGGCGATGGTGGTGTAAGCGTGTCCAATGTGCGGATGCGCATTGACATAGTAGATCGGGGTCGTGATGTAAAACTTTTTGCTCATTCCTGTGCCTTGGAGTCGAATCTTACCTCAGCGGCTAAAGCAATAAACAAGCCTGTTATCGCAGCGGTGAATCGCTGCGCCACCCAAAATCAAGTTCAGCACCGACTCTTTCCTCAGATTTGCGAGAGAAAAACCTCATCTGAACCTGCGCGCTTAAGCTGCGTTGGTTGCATTCGATGTGATGTCGTCCACTTCGATTCCGATGTGCCGCAGGTGGTGCAACATGTGCGCGACATAGTCGTCGAATACGAACTGAAGCGTCAGTGGCTCGGAGCCGGCAATGGTCAGCGTCCGCGACCAGGCGGAATCAGGCGCCGCTTCGGCGGCGGCCAGCAATTGCCGGTTGAGCGCCTGCCACAGCTCGATCAACTCTTCCCAGTCGCGGCGCTGGTAGGCATGTATAGCCACCCAGCGATTCTGTTCGTAGCCGGGCATGGCCGGATTCTCTTCCAACTGAGCGCGAACGATCCGTTGATGATTGTTGGCGGCTGAATCGAGCAGATGCCCAAGTTCTTCCTTCGGAGACCAATTTGACGATGTTGGCTTGCTTGCAACCGTGTCCTCGGAAAGTCTTTGCAGGCGGCCTGGCACGCGCTCCAAAAGGTCGCGCAACGAATTGAGCTCTGGCATGGATCCTCCTAAATGCGATTGTGAATTCGGAAGCTGCATCATCCGTCTTTCTTGCCAACGGCGTAGGTTCTCACCGCTTCTTCCATCACTTGCTTCAGCGGTACGTGATGTGCTTCCGCCAGTGCCCGGCAGTCTTCATATTCGGGCGCGTAGTTCGAAATGCTGCCATTCATGCCAGCAATCTTGATTCGCACCGGGCCCCACGTCGTGTCCACCGTTTCCCATCGTCGCGAGAGCGTCTGCCGCTGTTCGTCGCGGCGGCGCACACCCAGAGTGGTGGTTTCGGCGAAGATCAGCTTCGTCAAGCGATTCGCGTCTTCCATTTTCGCCAGCACGGTGAGCAAAGCGCCGGGGCGGCTCTTTTTCATTTGCACTGGGACGCTGAAGACATCCAGCGCGCCTTCGGCGAGCAATCGCTCCATGGCGTAGGCCAGCACTTGCGGGCTCAGGTCATCGAGATTCGCTTCGAGGACCGTGATCCTCTCATTCGATACGCTTGGCGACGCGCTCGGCGACTTAGTCGCATCCGCCGGCAGAGCGTCTCCAATCGTCAACCGCAGCAGGTTCGGGTGTTCGGGGAAATCTCGCGTGCCCGCGCCGTATCCTGCCCTCTCGACCTTCATGGCGGGAAACGATGCGAAGCGGCTGCTCAGCGTCTTGACGATGGCTGCGCCTGTGGGCGTCACCAGTTCGACCTGCGGTCCCGATGAGTAGACCGGCGCATCTTGAAGCAACTTCAGTGTGGCTGGCGCCGGTGCGGGAAGGGTTCCATGGGCGCACTTGACGGTTCCGCCGCCTACATTGAGCGGTGAGCATACCCATTCCTCTGCCGCCAGAGAGTCCGCTCCCACGGCGGCGCAGACAATGTCAACCATGGCATCGACGGCGCCGACTTCGTGAAAGTGAACTTGCTCGATGGGCATGTTGTGAATCTCGGCTTCGGCTTGGCCCAGCGCTTCGAAAATGCGAATCGCGGTTGCCTTCGCGTTGCTGTGGATGGCTGCTTTCTCGATAATCTGGCGAATCTCGTTCAGGCCGCGAGCTTGCTCGTGATTATGTTTGTGTTCATGCGAATGCGCATGAGTGCTGTCGTGTGAGTGTTCGTGAGTATGACTGTGTCCCCTATGCTCCTGGAGAACTTCGCGCGGCAGATCTTTTTCGCCTTGGGAGTACACGTCCACTTTGGTTGCCGAAATTCCGCCGCGCTGCACCCGCGAAATCTCCAACCGCGCACCGATATCGAGTGCGGCGACCGTGTCTTCGAAAAGCTTTGAAGACACTCCGGCATCTACCAGCGCGCCCAGAAACATGTCGCCGCTGATGCCGGAAAAACAGTCGAGGTAGGCTATGCGCATGGAAAATCGTCGTTAGTCGTTCGTCGTTGGCAAAACCAGATTTTGAGAACTTTGGAGATTAACTGGCGTGGCTCGCTAACGATCAGCGACCAATGACCAGCGACCGATCTTTCATCATAGGGAACGCTCTTCCCTGGGTCAAACCCTCCGCGCCGCGCGAGTTTGTTAAAATCACAGTTTCTTCAATAGGTTAGAGGGACATCCTTGTATCGATATTTGGAACGCCGACTGGTTGAGCATCTGCGCGAGTTTTTGCTTCGGGTTTACGGCCTGGAAATCGCGAACATCGTGGTTGAGCAGCCGCCGAAAATCGAATTTGGCGAATACGCGCTGCCTCTCGCTTTCGAACTGGCGAAAAAACTTCGCAAGGCTCCGCGGAAGATTGCCGAAGAGATCGTCGCCGGAGTCGGCGCGATTCCGGGCTTTGAGAAATTCGAGGTGGCTGGCGGCGGATACATTAACGTCCGCGTAAAGCGTGCGGAGTTAGCGACGGCGCTCGCTGCCGATGAATCGCCCACCGCGGAGGTTCCCACCGGCAAGGTGCTGGTCGAGCATTCCAGCATCAATCCCAACAAGGCGGCGCATATCGGGCATCTGCGCAATGCCATTCTTGGCGATACTTTCGTCCGCCTTCTGCGGTTTGCGGGAAGGGAAGTGGACGTCCAGAACTACATCGACAACACCGGAGTGCAGGTTGCCGACGTGGTGGTTGGATTTATGCACATCGAGCAGAAGTCGCGCGCTCAGATCGAGGCGCTCGCAGCCGCCCCCCGCTTCGACTACGTATGCTGGGATCTCTATGCCCGCGTCGCACAGTGGTATGAGGAGGACAAGTCGAACCTGGAGGCGCGCGCCGCTACGTTGCGCTCGATTGAGGAAGGGAACAATGAGACGGCGGCGATTGCGGACTTGATTTCGGTGGCCGTGCTTAAGCGCCATCTCGAAACCATGGACCGGCTCGACATTGAGTATGACTTCCTGCCGCGCGAGAGCGAGATACTCCACCTTCATTTCTGGGATGCGGCTTTCTCCAAGCTCAAGGAAGCGGGCGTGCTTACTTACGAGGCCGAGGGGAAGAACAGGGGCTGCTGGATCATGCGGCGGGCGGGGACGTCAAAATCTGAAACCGCAGAGGGCGCGGAGGACGCAGAGAGCGTCGAGATCAAAGAGGAAGACCAGAAAGTCATCGTCCGTTCCAATGGCACGGTTGGTTACGTGGGCAAAGACATCGCCTATCACATGTGGAAGTTCGGGCTGCTGGGGCGCGATTTCGGCTATCGGAAATTTTATCGCTATCCAAATGCCCACGACTGCTGGATCTCAACTACCGACGGCGAAAAAGATCATCCCCACTTCGGCGATGTGGCGGAGATTTATAACGTCATCGATACGCGGCAGGCCGAGGCGCAGAACACGGTGATCGAAGCTTTGCGCGGACTCGGCCACGACGAAGCGGCTGATCGCTACACGCACTTCTCGTATGAGATGGTGGCGCTCACGCCGCGCTGCGCTGCTGAGCTTGGCTACAACTTGAGCGATGAAGATAAGGCGAGGCCGTGGCTCGAAGTTTCCGGCCGCAAGGGCTTCGGCGTTAAGGCGGACGATCTGCTGGATGCGCTCATCGCTGCGGCGGGCAAGGAGGTGGATGGGCGTCATCCCGAGTTGAGCGCAGCGGAGCGCGCCAGCATTGCTACGCAGATCGCCATCGGGGCGTTGCGTTTCTTTATGCTGAAGTTCACCAAGCCTTCGGTGATTGCGTTTGACTTCAACGACGCGCTCAGCTTTGAAGGCGAGACTGGGCCCTACGTGCAGTACGCGGCGGTGCGCGCTACCAACATTTTCCGCAAGGGCGGATTGGATCCGGAGGGTTTCTGCCGGGACTCGGCTGGCCGCGACTCTTTGGCCTCGAGCCATGGCGGCGCTCGCGGAGACGAGGCAAGCCTCGTCTTTACGGGAGATTTCTCTCAGTTCCTTAACGGCTCGTCCGGTGACGAAATCTGGGAACTCTGGCTCTCGGCCGCCAAGACTTCTTATATCGTTCGTCAGTGCATTGCTACCACGGAACCTGCTTATCTGGCCAAACATGCCTTCCAACTGGCGCAGCTTTTCAATACCTTCTATCACCGCTATCCCATCCTAAGCGAAGCCGATGAAGGGCGGAGAAAGTTCCTGCTGGCAACCGCGGCCGTGGTTCGGCGCGAGCTGATTCGCGTTCTGGCGGCCATGGGAATCGGTGTTCCGCCGGTAATGTGAGCTTGGTTACGGCCGGATTACACCAGACCTGACAACTCCGGGACTCCCGTTGGCATCCGTCTTAGTAGGTTGCGGAAAATCGGCAGGATGTTAGCAGGATCGTCTTGTGCGGGGATCATTTATGAAAAAGAATGTTTTTGTCATGCTGTTGTTGAGCTTGGCGTGGATGAGCACTGCCTACGCTGCGTCGAACGCAACTCCTATGCCAGGCATTCTCGCCAACGCTCGCTTCGTGTATGTGACCGCCTACGATGGCGATCAATTCGATCCCCGGCTGTTGCCCGAGGACCGCGCTGCTATTGGCCGCGCGGAGGATGCGATCCAGAAGTGGGGCAAACTCAGTCTGGTCTACCGGCAGCAGGATGCCGATGTTGTGCTGGGGCGGTCGAGTCTCGTCCATCAGAGGACGTGCTGGCTGTCTATGACGCGCATAGCGGGCCATCGCAGAACTATCTCTGGCGCGTGATGGGGCGCGGGGGATTGCAGAAGACCGAGATGCCGCTGTTTTCGCAGTTTGAGAAAGCCTGGGACAAGATCGCGCATTGAGGCTGGCAGAGCGCTTTTCAGGCGATTATCCGGTACCTAACTAGTCGTTAGCGCATTCAGTTGCCGCCGCCTATAATTCGCAGGCGGATGGCCAACAGTATAAAATTTCTACGGTTTGTATCGCGATTGCCTAGGTGCGGGGAACGTGCGTTTCCCACAGCTATCTGTCAAGGCATTGATATAAAACGATTTAACCGTTTTGTCTGCGAACGCGAAATGGCATCCCCCGTGCATTGGTAGAGAGCGGGTCCAGTTCGCAGACTTTACCGGGATCTGAAACGACTCTTAATGACAGAGCAATATTTGGGCAAGGAGCCCCTCACGCTTATGAATCGCACCTCGTTCGACTTGAAGTGGAAAATGACCCTAGTGCTGGCGGCGACACTGATCGCAACCGTCGGATGTACCAGCAAGAATTACGTGCGTGAACAGACCACGCCGTTGATCAATAAGACCAATGAGCTCGACGACCTGACCGCGAAAAATTCGAAGGACATCAAGGACGTCGATCAGCGGGCCCAAGCCGGAATTCAGAACGTGCAGGCAGCGGCCGCAGCGGCCGACCAGAAGGCGCTGGCGGCGGGAAACGATGCCGATAAGGCGCAATTGTCGGCGAACGGCGCGTCCCAGCGTGTCGATCTCCTGACCAACGCGGTCATCAACCTCGATAACTATCGCCCGGTGGTGGAGACGGCAGTGCATTTCGGCTTCAACCGCGACAACCTGACGAAGGAAGCGAAGGAAGCCATCGATCAACTTGCCGCCAGCGTCGCCACTACCAAGGGATACATCATCACGGTAGAAGGCGCGACCGACTCGGTGGGCAGCTCGGAGTACAACTACGATCTGAGCCAGCGGCGCGCCAATGCTGTGATTCAGTACCTGGCGGCGGAGAAAAGCGTCCCGGCCTACAAGATTTACCTGATTGGGCTGGGCAAGGATAAGCCGGTAGAGTCCAATGCCACTCGTGACGGCCGCGCCAAGAACCGCCGCGTGGATATACGCCTGATGACCAATACGGGCGCCGGAACCACGACGCCGGCGCAGGCGCCCACGAATCAGACTCCGACGGCGAGCGCGAATCCGCCGTCGCTGTAAGTACAAGTTTATCCTCCTCCCCGGAGGACTTTGCCAAACCAGGCCGTCCCATTGTGGGCGGCCTGATTTTTTGTGGCTCTGGGCTGGGATTTCTGGTCGTCGGCGTCTCGCGCACGACCTGCTCGATGAGCGTTATCGCGAGTGGCTGTTGAAAAACTCCTTCTCTCAAAATCGGCAAAAATAAAATCGCGTCAGGAAGCCCTACAATGGATTTTCCCGGGTCGCCTAGACATCCTCTATCCCCCAAATTTCGGCGAATTGGGACGAAAAGTGACTTTTTCAACACCCACGCGATTTAACGCCAACTGACTACCGCCCGGACTACGCTACAGGCAGCCGAACACTTCGCTGGCAAACTCTTTTGTCCAACGATCACCACGGTTCTTGTAGACCTCATACCTGTAGTTCTCATAGAAAACGCGACGAACGATCATCCGGTCACCATTATGCTCGGCTGCTAGTAGGTCAATGAGATAGATGGCTTCGGCATCGGTTTCGCCCTTCGAATGCTGGAACCAGACAACGGATTTCTTACTGGAAAGCGGGTCTAGAACGAAGAAAAGGCTGTAATCCATATTGAGCTTGTCGGCCCGCTTGATTTCGACCGAGGCGATGAGTTTCTGGGAGCGGTTAAGCTCGGTTGCCGTGACCTGAGTCAGACGCAATCGCGTAAGAGATTCGGCAGGTACACCCTCACTTGTCAGAATTTCCCTTGCCGCTTGTTCAATATGTTTTTGCTCGACGGCTGTAGGGTCGCGTCGTGAGCCCGCTTGAGTTACCAGAGCCGCTGAGCCTACCGCGAGTGCCATCGTCATTCCCTGAATCCGAACGTCGCTATCCAGATGGACGCGCCACTCATCTCCTACTAGCTTTGTTACGGACGCTGTTCCTCGCTGAATACCTCCAAACACAACCGGATACGTGGCTCCGGGTTTCAGGTATTGATTCTGAAAATCGTGTAATGCCGGTGTTTCGGTGCAAGGGTTGGGGACAGAACGGATTTGTTGCCCATCAAGCAGCAGGATCGGGTCGATACTGACGGAACTATCGCGCTCTGAACCAAGCAGTGCAAAGATGGGTACAACATCGCGATTACACTCGTCATGGTTCCATCTCCAACAGTTCGTCCTCGGAATACGCTACAAGGAACTTGCCGTGCGTCCGAAGACCCCTAGCAATTGCGATCACACTAAGAATGGCTCGCTTGGCTTCCGGTTCCTCGGCACACAAAATGTCCTTAGCGCCCATCTGGGCCAGTTCTTGGATTGACCGAAGATAATCTTCCCGCAACCAATCCGGCAGTTCTGGGTTGCGCGGTTCGGTGCGGGCCAGTTCAATAATCGCAACCATCGCGTAGAGGTTCCAGCCATCACCCGCACTTCCGCTGCGATGAATCCTTACAAGTTCCGGTATGGCTGCATATGAGGCATCCCCAACGTCGCCTTGATGGTGCAACTCCTCCCACAATTCTTCCCAAGCGGTTGCAGTGTCCTGCTGACTCTCAAGTTTTTGCAAGGAAGGACGGGGGTCGAACGGGGTCTTATAGCCACCCATCAAATGGTTCCAGCGCTCGTCGTCAAAGTTGAGCATACGAGCGGAATCTACCATATCTAAGGCATCTCAGGCCGCGTTGTTGATGTAAGACGTGGGTGTTGAAAAAGGAACCAAAGGAGTAATTTCTCTGAATTTCAGAGCCTACGGCGAACGAAGATTCAATAACTTACGAGCGAATTCCGTTGAGGAAATTCCCTCAAAAGAGTTTTTCAACAGCCACAGGCGATTACACCAACTGAGGAATCACTGGTATGCGCTTTCTCTGACGTTTCCTCATCGGCCCTGCTTCGGCCTCGTTCTAAAGCGATACAATAAAGAGGTGCGCATTCGATTACTGATTGTGCTTTTGGTGCTGCTGGCGGCGGTTTCGCTGGCGCAGGATTCGCCGGAGAAGATTGCCTCAGACAAGACGGATGCGAACAAGGCTGCCTCGGACAAGGCGTCTTCGGACAAGGCTGCCGACCGCAATCGCGAAGCGGCGGAGAGTTCCAGCCAAGATACGAAAATCGACATCAGGCCGCCCAAGGACGACGCCAAGAACCATCCTGGCAGCAAGGATGCCATTGAAGGTCTGGACCTCCCCGAGGCCTCGGATGTCCCGGATAACTCCGGCGTCCAGGAGTTCCATCCCTGGAACCCGATGAAGGCGATCAAGGATATTGAGGTCGGCGATTTTTACTTCAAGCGCAAGAACTACAAAGCCGCGCTGGAGCGCTACAAGGAAGCTCTCTACTACAAGGATGGCGACGCGGTGGCCAGCTTCCGTCTCGCCGCGTGCCAGGAAAAACTTGGAGATAAAGCCGAAGCGAAAAAATCCTACGAGCAGTACTTGAAGATTCTGCCCGAGGGACCTTTCGCTAAAGATGCGCACGCCTCGCTGGACCGGCTTGCGAAGGCGCAGTAGGCTGCTTCGCGCTACGAGCCACGAGCTTCGAGCAATCGGTTCCTGTTCGCTCCCAGCCCGAAGCTCGTCGCCCGAAGCAAAGCTACTTCACTTTACTTCTCCACCCGCGTAAAGTCCCCAGTGGATGCGTTCACGGCCACTCGCAGTTCGGCGTTGTCGGGGTCCGCTCCATAAATCACGTGCCACGTGAGTTGGCTGGTCTGCCGGTTCCAGTCCAGCACATAAAAGACAGTCGTGTTGGGTTCCTTCTCCAGCAACTTGTCTCCGCCGTGCTGCTGGGCGACGGCTAAGGCCTTATCCGTATCGACTTTCAGAAACTGGACGTTGAAAACCTGGGTACTCGAATTCGTCGGGCTGTAGGTGTCGTCGGCGCTGTGAGAAATATCGTCGTTGGCCCAGGTATAGAACCTGGTCGAGTGCAGCGACGGGGAGGCGAATCCGACGCGCCACTCTCCCGCCTTGCCGTCCTGGCCTTTGGAGGCCGCCGTGGCGTGCGATTCCACGTGATACGGTTGCACGTCCTGCGCCCAGAGGCGGGCGGAGATGTAGCACTTGTAGAATGCTCCGCTTCCGGTGAGGGCTTCCGGAGCCTTCGGCTGGGGCGTCTCTGTCGATGCGGGCTTGCTCGGTCCGGAAGAGCATCCGGCCATCATTCCTGCTGTTAGAATCGCAACTGCAACGAATAGTTTTTTCATCGTGGTTTCCCGATCGGGCTCTCTTTATTGTTGGGTTCGATTCGCGATCTGTGGTTTCGTGAATCATTGTACTGAACTTACGCCATGGATTCCTATCTCGAACGCTTGCGGCGGGAACTCGAAGAGGCAATAGGAGGCGCCAGCCCGAGCGCCCTGGCGCAGGCTCCCGCCGGAAAGTGGAGTGCCGCTCAGATTCTGGAGCACCTCTTTCTTACCTACAAGAACACCAACCGCGGAATCGCAAAATGCCTGGAACAGGGCGGTCCGCTGGCTACGCACGCCACGCTGAAGGATCGCATGGCCACTCTGCTGGTGGTGAAGTTTGGGTATTTCCCGAGCGGCCGCGATGCTCCGGAACGTACGATTCCGCGGGGAATGCCGGCGCTAGAGGCGCAGCAAGCCATCGTGCTTGAATTGCAAAAGATGGGTTCAGGTTTGGATGGCTGCGAGCGCCGGTTCGGCATCCGGACGAAAATCATGGACCACCCGGTTCTGGGGCCTTTGACGGCCAACGAGTGGCGCAAATTCCACTGGATTCACGGGCGGCACCACGCGCGGCAGATCCGGGCGCGGATGGGGAAACGCTGAGGGCCGAGACAGCGCGGGGAAAGGACTTAGGGTATCGCTAAAGAAATTCTGACTAAGTCCTCGCTGGCGAGACGGGATACGCCGAAAGCAGGGCCTCAGCGGCTAAAGCCGCTTGTGTAGCGGGTTCTGACGGCATGGCTGAAGCCATGCCCTTTCAAAGCTCTCCGTCAAACGACTTAATCAGAGGCTCCGTAGGGCGATACCCTGATACGAAGCCGGGGTTTCCCCGCAGCTGGCCGGGTATTTATTTTTTGTCGTTGTTGCTGCTGTTGTCGCTGTCCTTTTCCTTCTCCACGACGCCGGCCTTTTGCGCCTGCTCCTGCAGCTCGCTGAGTTGCTGCTTGGCGTCATCAATCGCTTTCTGCTTGCCCTCGACATCCGATTTGTATTGCGCATCGTCCTTGTCAAATTGGGTGGCGTTGCGCAGGCGTGTGCCGGCATCGCCATAAAAGGCGGCCGCGCGCAGACGATACTCGCGCTGCTCGAGGTCGAGCTCGTGGCTCAGGGAGTCGATTTTCTCTTTCTGCTGGTCGATCTTTTGCTTCCAGTCGTCCGCCGCCTTCTGGTGTTCGGCGGCGTCGGCTGCGGTTTTGGGGGCCGGCGTGGCATTCGCAGTCGCAGTTGCTGGCGTGGCGCTGGCAGTGCTGGCGGGCGGCGGTCCGACCACGCTCAGAGTCCCGTCAGCGGGCAGATTGTCGTTATCGTAGTGGCGGGTGGCCGGGCTCGGTTCGGGCTTGTTCTTGCGAACCGCACGCGCGTAATCCCCGAGTGACTGGGCGCTGACGCCGCTAACCGCTAACAGCAACAGAGTGCCAATGGCGATGTGTTTCATGCCCTTCATGTGATCATCCTTTCGCATTGCTAGTACCCAGTACCCAGAGCCGCTGAGACTGGCAGGCTGGGTGCTGTGACCTCTGACAACTCAAGAACTTGTGGTGGCAGCCCGGGCGCCTCCCAGGAAGCTGCCAATCGTACGATCCAATTGCGCGGCTTCGTGGGCGATGCTGTCGGCCAACTGATGCGCCAGTTCCGGGTCCCGGCTGCACGCCAGTTGCTGCGCGCATCCCGCGATCGAAGCCAGGGAATCGCGTAATCCCAGCGCGAGTTCCGAAGAGGCTTCCTGGTGCATTTTCTGATCGTGCCGGATGCGCTCAATATCGGTTTTGTCGGTGATGACAAGGGTCGTGCCCATGAGAGTCGCGTCATCGGCCAGCACCGGTGAAGCCGTCACTTCGAGAACGTGGCTGGCTCCATCGCGCGTGAAGTAATTCACCACCAGTTCTCGAACCGCAGCCTTCCCCGTCAGGGCCGGAGCAAGAGCCTGCTCGACGCTGGTTTCCGAGCCCGAACCATTGGCTTCCGGGCGTAGGGTCGCGGTGCGAAAAAGATCGGCGGCCTGCAATCCGACGGGCGAAGCGAATCCCAACAGTGTCCGCGCCGCCGCGTTGGCTTGGCGCACCAGACCGCTGGGATTGAAAAACAGGACGCCGCAGGAAAGGTTCGAAAGAATGGTGGAGCTGAGCGTGTCGGACGCCTTGGCTTTTCTGCGCTCCGCGAGTTGCAGCGTGGTGAGCTCGTGTTTCTGCTGTTTCAGTTGCTGAATGACGGCGTGATAGGCGTGCACCGGCGATCCCTCGGCTGCCAGGGGAGAGTAATTCAGCGATTCGGGCTCGGACACGAGATCCTTTCGCAGCCGCCGGATCGCGAATAAGCCCAATCCGAAAGATGCGAGGGCAGCGAACAGGAGCAGGCCCATGCGCAGTATCATCGGATTCGTCAGCAACCTCACAGCGCCCTCCAATACCAGTGCAGGAGGCGGTTTCCAAATACAAATGAGAAAAGGGCCATGCCACCGAGAAAGACGCCAAAGGGCATTTCGTAATAGCGGAGCGCGAGACGTGCCGAGTGCCAGGCGCGACGCCGGGCTTGGCTTGTGGAAATGATCGAGGAATCGCCCGAAGAAATGCGCGAGGAAGCCGCGCGCGCCTCAATCCGGCGCAGGCGTTTAGTCCAGACCGCGAGCACCGTCCACAGCCCAAAGAGCGAGCCCGTCAGGGACGCAGCAAAAATGGTTAAGACCGTGAGCTTGGTTCCGAGGAAGGCACCGATCATTGCCATCAGCTTGACGTCGCCGAATCCCATGCCTTCGACGCCGCGTGCTCGCAAGTAGATGGCTGCCGCGCCGTATAGAAACGAAGCGCCGATCGCCGCTCCCAGCAACGAGTCTGACAAGGACCACAGCCGCCAGGAAATCTCGCTCCGCAGCGCCGGCGATACCATGCCCGGCATGATTCGCGATGCCAGATCGTTTACCGGTACCACCAGGCTGAACAAAATTCCCAGAGCCAATCCGGGCAGAGTCATGGCGTCGGGAAGAAGTTTGGTTTCGGCATCGGTGAAGATCAAACCGAGCAGCAGGTAGCCGAGCACGATGCACTTCAACGTCGCCAGCGTCAAACCAAAATGCATGTAGCAGCCGAGAAAAAGCAGCCCGGTGAGCAGTTCGATCGCCAGGTAACGGGGCGATATGGGCTGCTTGCAGCCGCGGCATTTTCCGCGAAGAATCAGCCAGCTCAGTACGGGCAGGTTGTGGTAGAGCGGGATCGGATCTCCGCAGTGCGGGCAAGCGGAACGCGGGGTTACGACGGATTTGCCACGGGGCAACCGGTAGATACACACGTTCAGGAAGCTGCCAAAACACAGCCCATAAACGAAGATCGCAGCTTTGAGAAAAAGTTCCACGTTGGCTAAGTGCCCAGTCTGCTTGGATTTCTATGATTATAAGGCGTTGCGATGGGGCCTTCTAAGTACGAAGGTCACTGTACTACTGATGCCTGCAAGTTATTGGGAGGAAAGAAGAAACGCTGCTCACGCCACCCGGCTAATTTCGTGCTGCTGGGGCAGGAAGATGGAGAACACCGTGCCCGTGGAGCGCCCGCTCGCACGGCTCCGCACCCGAATCGATCCGCCGTGCTTCTGAACGATGCCGCGCGAGACCCACAATCCGAGCCCGGTTCCGGTGTCCTTCTTCGTGGTGTAAAAAGGCTCGAAAATTTGCCGCAGATGGTTGCGCGGGATACCACTCCCGTTGTCGGCCACGGTGATGCGAACTCCCTCCCTGCCATCGGACCAGTCGCGGCCCGTGGCTACGCGGACTTGCAGAGAACCTCCGTCCGGCATCGCGTCCAACGCGTTCACCAGAAGATTGGCCAGCAACTGCCGCAACTCGCCGGAATAGCCATTGACCTGGCAACTGCCGCGGTAACGCCGGGTCACGCGGATCCGCCGGCCATCCAGTTTGCGGGAATACAACTGCAGAATCTCGTCCATGATGGCGGCCGGATCCATCGAACCTGGAGCACCGGCATCGCGAACGAATCCCAAAGCCTGCTGCGCTAAGCGGGCTACGCGGCCAACCTCTTGCTCCGCCTGGGTCAGATAGTCCGCGGCGTGGAAGGAGTCGTGGCGCGCCAGGTAAAGCAAATTGACGATGGCCTCCAGCGGATTGTTGATCTCGTGCGCGATCGAAGCGGCGAGGCGTCCCGCGGTGGCGAGCTTTTCGCTGCGGCGCATGGCTTCCTCGGACTGCTTCTCCGCGGAAATGTCGCGCGCGATGGCCGATGTGCCCACGATTTCGCCACGCGCGTTTCGCAGCGCCGACACCGACAGCAGCGCTGGCCAGCGGGTGCCGTCCTTGCGCATGCGCTCGGTGCGATAGGAAGCCACGTGTCCGCCGCGGTTGAGTATCTCGAGGTTACGGTCCACCTCGGCTTGGCGTTCCGGCGGCGCCAGTCGCGCTACGGACAATCCGACGGCTTCCTCGGGCGTGTAGCCATAGAGCTGTTCGGCGGCGCGATTCCAACTGGTGATGAGGCCGTCCGGACCGGTGCTGTAAATTGCGTCAGCGGAGTATTCCACGATGGCCGCCATCTCACGGGTGGTGCGCTCGGCGCGCGATTCCGCCAACGTTTTCTGCCGGGCCATGCTTCCGGCAAAAACGGAAATGGCGAGGAAAACCGTCAGCCGCTCGGCGTCGGCGCCGGTGCGGATCCCGAAGTGTAAGTAGGGTGGAACGGCGAAGAAATCCAGGCAAGCGGTGGAGACCAAGGAGCAGAAAACCGCGGGGCCGAAGCCGATAAAACGGGCGGTGAAAAGCACCGCCGCCAACAGCAGCACAAAAAGATGGCGGTGCAGCACGGGCGAAAAAGTCCAGAGGCTGAGCGCGACCCACACCGCGAGCGCGGCTCCTGCGTAGTGCGCGAGCGACGAATAGCGATTCCGCGCGACCCAACTTTTCAGATTAGCCCCATTTCCAGACATTTTCCCAAACAGTACCGGCTCCAGCTCGCGGTGTCAGACCAGGGCAAGGGAGCTCGATAGCCCCGACAAACTCTAGCAGCAGGCAGGGGCGCGCGGCAACCGCCGAGCGCAAACTGGTCACCGCGCGCAGAGATGGGGGTGCGCCGTCCCTGCCGACGTTGGCGAGTCGAACGGCTTTTCGCTTGGCTCCATCATTTCCGTCGGCTTGTGATTCGCTGGGAGTACCACGTAGAGAACTTCTTCGGCATGGTTCGACTCGGCTGTATGCAAATCTTGCTCAGACATTTATGACGGGCTACTCGTAGCGCAGCGCCACCATGGGGTCGACCTTAGCCGCGCGGCGTGCCGGGATGTAGCAAGCCAGCAATGCGGTCGTTACTAAAAGCAGTATCACTGCGGCAAAAGTTACCAGATCGGTTGCCGTCACGCCAAAAAGCAGCGACTGCAGCGTGCGTGTGATGGCGAGGGAACCGGCGAATCCGATGGCGACGCCAATGAGGATGGTGCGCAATCCCTGGCCCAGGATCATGGTGAGAACATCTCGGGAGCGGGCGCCCAGAGCCACCCGCACACCTATCTCGTGGGTGCGGCGGCTGACCGAATAAGCCATTACTCCAAACACCCCGACCGCGGCCAGCAGCAACGCCAGCATTCCGAAGCAACCGACGAGAATCACATTGAATCGGCGTGAACCGAGTGAGGCCGAATAGATTCCAGACAAGGTTCGAAACCCCGGCGAAATTTCGGGATTGAGCTCATGCAGGATTTCGCGGGCAGAAGAAGTGATCATCGGCGTGTCGGCGTCGGCCAACATGGTGACAGTGATCGCCGGCTGGGGACGCTGAAACAAATCTGCGTAGACAGTGGGGCGGGGTGGAACATCGACGCCGTATTCGTGAACGTCACCGACAATCCCAACGATCGTGAGCAAGCGCAGATCGCCATCCATATTTCCGAATTCGATGGTGTGGCCGATCGGATCCTGGCCCGGCCAGCGATCACGCGCGAGCGACTCGCTGATTACCGCCGCGTGCGGAGAATCCGGGCTGTCGCGATCGTCGAAGATGCGTCCGCGAAGCAGGGGAATTCCGAGAGACGGGAAATATCCCGGCGTGGCGGCGCAGAAATCGGCTTCTCGTTGGTTCTCCTTATCTCGAAACAGGGTATCGAACAGGCGACTCATGGCGTCCAGGCTGCTGGGAGTTTTGGGGGCTTCATCCGGCCTCATTAGCAAGAACATGCCATTCGGGAGGCCGCCATCCAGAGGAAGGCCGCTGGTCGCACCGATTGTGCGTACGCCCGGAATCTGCTGGAGGCGGTCAAGCAGGTTCCTGAAGAAAACTCCCTCCGCTGCTCTTGTTTTAGAGTCGTTCCAAGCCGGCCAGGGCAGCGAAACATCCATGGTGACGATCTTGTCGACGCGAAATCCGGGGTCGACGTCGAGCGCTTTGATCAGGCTGCGGCCCAGCAGTCCCGCGCCGATCACCAGGACGAGGGTGATGGCGATCTGGCCAGCAACGATTCCGGAGCCGATGCGCCGACTGTGCGAACCCGCCTGCCCGCGTCCGCCTTCCTCCAGTTGATTGCGCAAGTTGCGGGAAGTGGCCCGCCACGCGGTAAATGCGCCCAGCCCCAGGGCGACCGCCGACGATAGCACGAAGGCAAACACGAGCACTGGAAGATTGACCGAGACACTGCCGGAAGACGGAAGGTTCTCGGGCGCCAGCGCCAGCAGCGCCGAGAGGCCCCAGAAGGCCCCGAGCGCTCCAAGTCCGCCACCGAGCAAAGCCAGGCACGACGCTTCGGTAAGAAACTGCCGGAACAGGCGTACGCGCCCCGCGCCCAGAGCGCTGCGGATCGCCAACTCGCGTTCTCTCACCGAGGCCTGCGCGAGCAGGAGGTTGGCAATGTTGGCGCACGCAACCAGAAGAAGAAATCCGACCGCCCCGAGCAAAACCAGCAATGCCGGTCGCACCTCGCCGGTCATGGAATCCTGCAGCGGGACCACGGTCGCATCTTTGAGAAGATAGTCGCTTTGCTGGCTGGAGGCGTCATGGATGCGACGCCCAATCGCGCTGATTTCTGCGATTGCCTGCGCAACTGTGGCGCCATCTTTCAGACGGCCGACCGCGTCGTAGTTATGCGAGCTTCGGCTCTGGTTTTCGCCCTCTCGGTCGGCCGCTATCCATAAGTCCGTATCTGCAGGAAACTGGAACCCCTGCGGCAATACGCCGATCACGGAGAAGTCCGCCTGATCGATTTTCACATGCAGTCGCGATAAATCCGGCGACAACCCAAGATACTGCTTCCAGTATCCGTAACTGATGAGAGCGACCGGAGCAGCGCCTTTCTTGGAGTCAGCGGCGGCGAAGTCACGGCCGATGATCGGCTGAACACGAAACACCGGGAAAAAGTCAGGAGTGACATGGGCAACCACCGAACGGCTTGGCTGCGCAGCGCCTGAGACCGGGGAGATGTAGGCGCTGTACTTTGCCATCTTCTGAAAACTGTGGGCTTGATCGCGAAAGTCGTCGAAATTCGGATCAGCAAGACGATTCAATGTTCCCTTGGTAGTGACCTCAAAAATGGCCATGATCCGATTGGGATCGCTGTAGGGTAGCGGCCGCAGGAGCACGCCGTAGACCACGCTGAAGATGGCTGTCGTGGCGCCGATGCCGAGGGCGAGCGTAATGATGGCAACCGAGGTGAATCCTGGGCTCTTGCGCAACTGACGCAGCGCGTAGCGAAGATCCTGAGCTAGTGCTCCCATCTCGAGTTCCTCCTCCTACTTCCACAGGGCTGCCACGGTGCGCGGGGCAAATACCAAGCGAAACGATCACGGATTGGTTACTCGCACAGCAAGATTCTTTCCAATCTAGCGCGAAGAGTAACCCCTTGGCGGGAAAGGACCAGAGAATCTCGCTTTCCGAACGAGTGTGTTTAGAATGTGTCCGTTTCCGGCCTTAGATGTCCGGAAGCGAACAGGCAACTAGCGGTCACCTGGCGTTTATGAGACAGACAGCTTTAGTTAAGATGGGGGCAGCGACGGTTGGCAGGGAAAATTGGAAACGGGAAGCCGGCGCGCCAAGCGTAGCGCGGCCTATTCAATCGAGGCGGGGTCAGTCCCTGAGAGTCAGTCCTTGAGAAACTTGTAGTCGAGGATGGAGGCCACTAAGCCGAAAGCGCCCTCCGTACCGTCGACTGCGTCCTTGGTACGAATCAGCCGGCCCTGGCAAAGTACACTGCTGTTCTTCTGTCCGGAGATTTCTTCGGGCATCTCGAAAATCAACTCCACCAGCGCATTCGCCGGCAGGTGCTGCGGGCCGTGAAATAGTATGCCCGACTGGCTGATGTTCTGGACCACTCCCTCGTACCACGTGTGAAGATTTTTTCCGCGGTATCGAATCGGAAGTTTCGACCGCAAGCGCCGTGCGCGAGGCGTCCAGGTCGGTTGCTTCTTGCCGGAGCGGCGCCGGGCGGACGTGGTATCGGCCATCGGCTCGTCGACCCGATTTCCGCGGCGCATCGTCTTCCAGTCGTACTGGTAAGCGGAGGCGCACACCATGCAGACCTGGTAGTACTCACCATTCGGCGCGCGGCGCGGCCAGGAGAACTCGTGTGAACAGCGTCCCAGCATGAGAACGTCCATAAGTCTTTGCGGCATGACGATGTGTTAGGGCCTCTATACCAATCGGACACATCCATCTTGCGACGGGTTGGCCGTTCTGAACAGGTTACTTTTGTGTATTGCGGCGTAGGCCTTATGCTTTTCCATATGGCACGGACCAGGCCTTCGCGCATGGGCTTCCTTCTGGCTGGAGGCGAGAGTTCCCGCATGGGCGGGAATATCGATAAGGCCTTTCTGGACTTTCGCGGCCAAACACTGCTTGATCGCGCGCGCGCCGTGATGGGCACGGTCTGTGGCAGGGTGACGATCATTGGCGACCCCGCCAAGTTTGCGCAATACAGATCGTCGGAAGGCAGACCGTCCGAAAGCAGATCTTGGGAGTGGAAACCAGTCGTGGGCGACATTTTTCCCGAATGCGGTCCCCTGGCCGGCATTCATGCCGCGCTCGTGCATTCACGCGCCGATCTCAACCTGATGCTTGCCGTGGACATGCCCTTCGTCTCCAGCGAACTGCTGGCGTTTCTTTTCGCGGCGGCGGAAGACGAAGACAATGACGCCATCATTACCGTGCCTCGCACCCGCGGAGGATTTCAGCCGCTCTGCGCAATTTACCGGCGCGATTTCTCGCTCGCCGCCGAACAGGCGCTGCGGGCAGGGAAGTACAAGGTCGATGCGGCGTTTTCCGGCGTGGCCGTTCGGGTGATCGAAGAGGACGAACTCACAGCCGCCGGCTTTTCCGAGCGGAGTTTCTTTAACGTGAACACTCCGCAAGATCGCCTGGCAGCCGAGGGGCGGGATCTCGATTCCCCATCCTAGGCAGGTAGTGGCCGGTTTCCCATTTGCCCGCAGAACTTCGACTTCATAAGGCCCTGGACTGGGCTCGCTGAGTTTGCTCTGGGTTGTGCTTCATAGCGATGTCCTACAACCCTAGACTTAACGTTTGCATCTGAGCTGCGCTCGTCGCACGCGGCTTGGCTCTGTGTGTGTCCGGCCCGTCATATAGAGGAGAACTACTGACATGACAAACAAATGGCTTCGTTATGCGGTGCTTGGGCTTGCCATGCTAGCGACCGCATCCGTTCAGGCACAGATCCTAAAGACGCTATACAACTTCAACGGTACGCCTGATGGAGCTCTCCCCGTCGGCGGGGTGGTTCGGATTGGGAACAGTTTCTACGGCACTACTGCCAACGGCGGCACCGATTCGCTTCCGGGGACTGTGTTCAAGGTTGACCTCAAGGGCAATGAAACGACGCTGTACAGTTTCTCGGGCTCGCCGGACGGATATGTTCCGCTCGCCGGACTCATCAAGGACAGCGACGGTAACCTCTACGGCACCACTGCCTACGGCGGACTGTATGGCTTCGGGACAATTTTTGAGGTGTCCAAGACTGGCGTAGAGACCGTTTTATATAGCTTCAGCGGGTACCCAGCGGACGGCGTTTATCCCCAAGCGGGTCTAGTTCGCGATGCGGCGGGAAATCTTTTCGGCACCACGCAATATGGCGGCCCCGGATCCTGCCAAATCAACGGGTTTACCGAAGGCTGTGGAACAGTGTTCATGCTCAGTAACACTGGGGTTGAGACAGTGCTGCATGGCTTCGTTTCTGGAACAACGGACGGCCAACTTCCGATAGCGCGTCTGCTTCTGGACGCGGCCGGGAATCTTTACGGCACGACCTGTCATGGCGGCACGCAGGGCATGGGAACTGTTTTTAAGGTCACGCCGGGTGGCACCGAGACTGTGATGTACAGCTTTGCGGGAACACCGGACGGCTCGTGTCCCTTGGCCGGGTTGATTTTGCATGCGGGCATTTTTTACGGCACCACTTACCAAGGAGGTGCTTCAAACTACGGAACAGTTTTCAAGTTGACCAAAGCAGGCCAAGAGACGGTACTGTACAGCTTTTCGGCGTTACATCAAGACGGGCACTATCCACAGGCGGCTCTGATTCGGGATTCGAGCGGTAACCTCTACGGGACCACCCTGGGAGGTGGAATCGAAACCAAATACTGCCACGTCATTGAGAACGGTTGTGGCGTAATTTTTAAGCTGTCGAGCGCCGGCAAGGAGACGGTGCTACACCGTTTCGCTGGTTATCCCATTGAAGGGGCCTCCCCTATCAGCGATTTGCTTAGAGACTCGCTGGGCAATCTCTACGGCACCACAGATATTGGTGGAACAGCAGAAGCGGGGACGGTGTTTGAGTGGGCGCCCTAGCGCCTCTGAGGTGAGTCAGCCTAAATGAGCTGGAGCTGTTGACGGCGAGGTGAGGCGTCAATTCGTTTGTCGGGAACTGACCAGCGCCGTGAATTACTGATGAAATGTCCCCATAGCGCGTACAACCCCGGATTCGGCTGGTCACTCGCGGTTTGCCGACTACTCGAAAACTGGCCTACTACTGCTACTAAATACGTTTCGCTTGAGCCGCGCTGGCATCTCGTGCCATGCTGGTAACCATGGGCGCTGCCGACACACTGTCTCCCTACATCGAGTTCAAGAACGTCTCCAAGGCATTTGGGGATCGGGTCGTTCTCCAGGATGTCAACTTCGAGGTGTTGCCGGGTGAGATGGTCTGCATTCTCGGCCGCAGCGGCGTCGGAAAATCGGTGGCGCTCCATAACATCATGGGTTTCCTCAAGCCGGATTCAGGCCGGGTGATTGTCGCCGGCCAGGACATCACCGATTACAACGAGAAACAGCTCGAAGATATCCGCAAGAAAGTCACCATGGTGTTCCAGAACGGCGCCCTTTTCGATTCCTTGAGCGTTGGCGAGAACGTTGCCTTCCCCTTGCGCGAAAAAGGAGAGCTTTCCGAAGAGCAGATTCTACAGGTCGTCGATGGCCTGCTCGAAATGGTGGGCGTCAAGGAAATGCGCGATCTGTTGCCTTCCGACCTTTCGACCGGGATGAAACGTTCCGTGGCCATCGCGCGAGCGCTCGCCGCTCAGCCCGAGTGCGTGCTCTACGACGAGCCGACGACGATGGTCGATCCGATGATGGGAAATCTTCTTGGCGATCTCATTGCCCGGCTCAAACTGCAATTGCACCTGACCTCGGTCGTGGTTACGCACGACATGCGCCTGGCCAAGAAGCTCGCCGACCGCATCGTTTTTCTGTATGAAGGCCGCGCGATTTTCTTCGGGCCCTATAAGGATATGGAGAAGTCGACCGAGCCCATTATTCAGGAGTTTCTGGAACTGGATGAGTTGAAGCTGGAAGCGTGAAGCAGTGGGCAGTGGCCGGTGGTCAGTGATCAGCCTCGGGCCTCTGGTATTTACTGGTCACCGACCGCTAGCCATTGGCCGCTGTTTTAAAACCCTTGCCGCACTAATTCTTCCACGGTGAGCGAACTCTGCGCGGGCTCGGCTTTCATCATTTTTTCTACGTACTTCGCGATCACGTCGGCTTCGAGGTTTACCGGGTCTCCCGGCTTTAGCGATCCGAGGTTGGTCAGTTCGACCGTATGCGGAATGATGGCGATGGTGCAGCGGTTCCGTTCGAGTTTGGCGACGGTCAGGCTGATGCCTTCAATGCATATCGATCCCTTGTAGACGGTGTACTTCTCGACCTCTTCCGGGATTTCAACATGCAGCCACCAGTTCTCGGATTCCCGGCCGTCCGAGTCTACGATGCGCTCTAACTCAATCATCTTGCCCACGCCGTCAACGTGTCCCTGAACGATGTGGCCGCCGAAGCGGCCGTCGGCCTTCATCGGCAACTCCAGGTTCACCATTGCGCCCTCGTGCATCCGCGAGAACGAAGTTCGCACCCAGGTTTCGGGCGCCAGGTCGGCGCAAAATGATTTTGGTTGGATGTCAAGCGCCGTCAGGCACACGCCGCTGACCGCGATGCTATGGCCGGTTCCCAATTCTTTGGGAGCGTTCGCAGCCGCGATGGTGATGCGGCGGTTTTCCCCGCGCTGCTCGATCTGTACGACTTTGCCTACTTCTTCGATTATTCCGGTAAACATAAAAGACGTATCTCCTCAGTCTTTCTTTCAACAAACTCAAGGCTTCGCGCGATGACGCGAGACCGCACCAACTACAATGAGTCCAATAAAGGCCAACGCGATAATAGTGCCGAACCCGCATGCGCGAAACAGCTGTGCATCCGAATTGTTGGGCCAACTTCGTTGGATGTAACAAAAGAGCAGCAGCGCTGTTAGTGACAACCAAACAATCACCACTAAAGCGCGCCGGACAGTTCGGCCATTTGGGTTCTGGCGTGTAGCGCGAGCGGAGAATAGCCAGGGTGTGGCTGCGAATTGCACAGCGCAACAGATACACGCAGAAATCGCTATCTTGGAGATTGGAAATCCCAACAACAGGTGGAAGATAGGAATAAATAAAAGCAACAGGAATGCCGTCCAGCTAAGTACAACGCCAGCCAACCAATGGGAAAGACGATCGTTGTTAAGCAGCACTCTTCCCCCAATCATGCTTACACATTTTCAAAATGCCAAAAATAGATAGCGTTCAATAAACGCTCACGCCTGTTACGCGTACGGGTCGCGGAGATAGCCTTCGAGCGCGAAGTCTTCGCCGAAGCGGTGCAACTCGAAACGCTGCACGGACTGTGCCTTGCCGCGCAAACCGTCGCCGCCGATAAAGGGCACTGCGCCCTCACCGAGAATCTTCGGGGCGTAGTAGAGGAACACCTTGTCCACCTCGCCCGACGCCAGGGCCGCGCCGTTCACCAGCGCTCCACCTTCAATGAGCAGGCTGGTGATTTCCAGTTCTCCCAGGCTCTGGATGATCGCCGCGAAGTCGGGACGCCCCTCCGCCGTCGCCGCTATTTGTTGCACACGAATTCCCTTTGCTTCGAGCGCCTGCCGCGTTGGTTCCTCCGCCGTCGAACACAGCACGAGAACATCGTTTTCAGCGGTCTGGATCACTCGCGACGCAGGGGGTATGCGCAAGTAAGAATCCAGGATCACGCGCAGCAACTTGCGCCGCCGCGGCAGGCCGCTACGGTCGGTGAGCAGCGGATCGTCCGCCATCACCGTCCCGACGCCCGCCATGATCGCATCACTCTGATGGCGCAGTTGCTGCACATGAGCGCGCGCTACTGCGCCCGTAATCCAGTGGTATCCGCTGCGCGCGCCTTCGGTCGTGGACGTGGCGGAATTAAATCCCGAGCCAAGTCCCGAACTAGGCTCCGCGCCCGGCTTCGTGGCGTCGGCAATTTTTCCGTCGAGGGTCATCGCCGACTTCAGCGTGACCAGCGGTTTGCCCAGCCGGATGTACTTGGCAAAGCCTTCATTCAACTTCTTGGCTTCCGCTTCGAACAAGCCCACCTGCACGGTGATTCCCGACCCACGGAGTTTCGCAAATCCTTGACCGGCCACGCGTGGATTGGGATCTTGCATGGAGCAGACCACGCGGCTGATTCCGGCCGCGATCACGGCATCGGCACACGGCGCGGTGCGTCCCTGATGCGAGCAGGGTTCCAGATTCAGATAGAGAGTTCCGCCCCGCGCACTATTGCCGGCTTGTTCCAGCGCGATGATTTCGGCGTGCTTCACGCCGTCATAGGTGTGCGTGCCCGCGCCAACTTCGCGGCCCGCGGCGTCCAGCACAACCGCGCCCACGGCGGGATTCGGCGACACCAGGCCAACGCCCGCTCGCGCTAGGTCGAGCGCCTTGCGCATGAATTGTTCGTCTAACGACGGCGCTTCCTTCATTCTTCTTCATCCAATTCTGCCACCGCAGCTCCGCTCTTTCCCTGCGGAGGACGACGCAAGGGAGCGGTGCGATAGGCATAGGGATCTTCCGGTTCGGGCTTCCGACGGAACAGCAATTTCAGCCGCTCCAGCAGTCTCCGCCAGTATGAAGGCGATTGAGGCGTTTTCGGTTGCATCGGCGGTCCTCCTTGCGATCCTCGCGCCTTCTGTCGATCCAGTGCCTGAAGGCGGATTTATTCTAAAAGCGTTCTCGGCACACCATAAGGTGTGCCCTGATACGAACCGTACCTGCACCAGGCGCTGCTAAGTAAACAGCGACTCCACAAACTCCTTGGCATCGAAGGGCAACAGGTCGCCCGCTTTTTCGCCGACGCCCACATACCGCACCGGCAGGCCCAACTCGCGCGAAATTGCGACCACGACGCCACCTTTGGCCGTGCCATCGAGTTTGGTCAGCACAATTCCCGTGACTCCAGCCGATTGCGTGAACTGCCGCGCCTGTTGCAACCCATTCTGGCCGGTGGTGGCGTCCATCACCAGCAGCGTTTCGTGCGGCGCGCCGGGAACGATGCGTTGCGCGGTGCGCTTCATCTTTTCGAGTTCTAGCATCAGATTTTGTTTGGTGTGCAGCCGGCCGGCAGTATCGACGATCACGTAATCGGTCTGGCGCGCGGTTGCCGCCTGCAGTGCGTCAAAGAGCACGGCCGAGGGATCGCCTCCGGCTTTCGTCTTGATCACTTCCGTTCCCGTGCGCTGCCCCCAAATCTCGAGTTGCTCGATCGCCGCCGCGCGAAAGGTATCGGCCGCGCACAGCAGCACCGTCTTGCCTTGCGCGCGAAACACCTGCGCCAATTTTCCGATCGTCGTGGTCTTGCCCGTGCCATTCACGCCCACCACGATGATCACTTCCGGCGCGCCCTCCACCTTGGTCACGGGCCGCGCGCCCGTGGACGTCAGAATCGCCAGCAGTTCCTCTTTCAGCAGCCGTTTGAGCTCATTCACATCCTTGATCTGCTTGCGGTCGGCCTTGTCGCGCAGCTTTTCCAGAACCTCATGGGTGGTCGCGGTACCGAGGTCGGCGCCGATCAAAGTGGCTTCGAGATCGTCGAGCGTGGAGCGGTCGATTTCTTTGCCGATGGAGACGACATCTTCGATGCGCTCGGCCAGGTTCTCGCGCGTGCGCGAGACGGCCTCCTTCATGCGCTCAATAAAACTTGGTTTCTTTTCTTCGTCGAGACTGCCAAAAAGGGTTTGAATCATGAGGCGCCAGATAACGATTATAGGAGAATCGAGGGTGGAGAGAATTGGTAATTTGCAAGAGGCAGTCGTTGGTCGCTGGTCGCTAGTAGTTGGCAAGCCTTTGACGGCGCGATTGCTCACAGGTTCCCGACGCGAGCGACGAATAGCGAACGACCAACGACTAGCGACCGACGACTGATTGCAGTTGTCCTTAGGAGCGCGTGATTTCGATGGTGAGAGGGTCGACGGGCGGTTGCGTGGATTGGAGCGGCGCTGCAACTGGTGGAGGCGTTTCCAGCGGGACCATCCGGGTCAGCGATCTCTGAATACGAATGTCTCCCCGGTAGAACACGGCCATGATCGCGGTGACCGCCTTGGGGTCGAGCCGCTGTCCCGAAAGATTTTCAATGATGCGCAGAGCTTCGACGGGATCGTGCGCCCGTTGGTACGGACGATTCGTGGTCAGAGCGTCAAAGGTGTCCGCGACCGCAATCACGCGGGCCAGCAGCGGGATCTCGTCGCCCTTGAGGCCGTAGGGATACCCGCGCCCGTTGAGCGCCTCGTGATGCAGCTCGATTCCGGGCAGCATCTCGCGCAACTGCGGCACCGGACGCAGGAGGTTCGCGCCCTTGGTGGTGTGCGTCTTCATGATCTCGAATTCTTCGGGAGTGAGAGCGCCCGGCTTTTTGAGGATACGATCTTCGATACCGATTTTTCCGACATCGTGCAACTGCGCCGAGACGCGCAGGATTTCCAGAAATCCCGGGTCCAGCCCCATCTCTTTCGCGATCATCAGCGAGTATCGGGTAACGCGGTCGGAGTGGCCGCGGGTGTAAGGGTCCTTTTCGTCGACGGCGCCGGCCAGCATCTGAATCGACCCCATGAACAGATTCTTGTTTTCATCAGCAGCGCGCCGGAGGTCTTCGACGAACTGTTCCAATTCTTCCTGCATGGTGTTGAACGTGGTCGCCAGTTCGCCGATCTCGGTGCGCGTTTTCAGGTGCACGCGCTGGGAGAAATCGCCGCGCGCAATGGCGCGGCTGGACTGCGCCAGCACTTGCAGCGGGCTGGTGATGCGCCGCGCCGAGAAAATACTCAGGCCCACGCTCACAAACACCGCCAGCCAGGCCAGCAAGCGGCCGGTGCGCTGCATCTCGTAGATGCCGCGATACGCGTCTTCGCGCGGCTTCTGCACCACGACTGCCCAATCGAGCGAGGTCACTGGGCTGTAGGTGCCCAGCATTTCAGTCTTGTCTTTGCCATCACTGATGGTGAATTCCCGGGTCGCCGCCAACTGGGCTTTCGAACCTTCCCCGACAAAACTGCGGACGATGTCAAAGTGGCTCATGTCCTGTCCGGTGGCGTATTGCGTTGTCGCGGCCGCCACCAGCCTGCCCTGGCTGTCCACGACGTAGGGCATCAATCCGGTCAGACTCACTTGCTGCAGCCGGCGGATCAGGTAGTCCATATCGACCACCGACCCGATCATCCCGAGAAAGCGTTTGTCGTACATGATGGGCGAGCTGACGAGCATGACGGTTCGCGCGGATTTTCCGCCGCCGACCATCAAGGGCTGGCCGCTGTAGACGCGGCCTTCGCGGGCGGCCTGATAAGCGCGCTCCAATTCCCGCTGCAGAAAGGCGTCGGGCTCGATGCGCCCGGCGGAAACTCCCTTGGCATCGGCATTGAGCAGCGTGGCGTAGGCAATGTCGTTCGACGAGGAAACAAAATTTTCGAGCATGGCCCGGAGCTCGGGTGTCAGGAGCATCTGGGCGTTGAGATCGTTTCCGCTCGGATTGGCCAGCATCATGACCTGAATCGACGACGACAAATTGGCCAGCATCATATGCAGCGCTTCCTGGTGCTGGGAAATGTCGTCGGCCAGCGAACGCGTGACCGTATTCTGCAACAGCATTTCGTTGGTCTTGAGGCGCTCCCGGTTCATGTTTTCGATCTGCGCCGAGTAAAAGTACATGGGAAGGACACTGATCGCCAACAGCACGCCAAGTATGACGTAAAGGAGCGGAATGCGCGCGGGAATGGGAAGCTTCAACGGCAAAAGGCAGTCCTGTCGGCCGCAGCGCGGGGGATGAGCTGGTCCGTCCTGTAGTCATTCTATGTTGGCTTCGCGGGATGACCTCAGGTGCTTAAAGTACAGTTCACCATTACGGAAGTACCCACACATTGGTGACCCGTGGTCGGGGCAGTTCTCAGTTCTCAGTGAAGGGCGGGGGGATCAGATCTGATTCTGATTTCATAAATGCCTTTCAGCCCGGAAGGCTCGTCCCTCAGGGACTAAAGCGCATTTTTTGTCGGCTCGAACGGCACGGCCGAAGCCGTGCCCTACCCAAGACTATTCTCGAGACGAGTTCTAAGAACTGGGAACTGAGAACTGCTCTTGCGCCGGTCTATAATTAGGCCAGTCGGCCCGGGGTGCTGCATGCGGTTCTTCCACGTTTGCTCCGTTGGTTATCGGCGGTTGACGATCCTTCTGGTCTTGTCCGCGGTGGCGCTGGCCGAGAATACTCCGCCCCCAAGAATTTCCAAGCAAACGCGGGAGCAGATTGTCCACGCCTTCAATGCGGAACTGGTTTACATCCACACCAGTTTTCCGATGGGGAAGACTGGATTGAAACTCAAGAACGGAACCGTAAGCCCGAGCGGCCCTGAACTGCAACAGTTGATGGCGCTTTGGGGACCAGCCGCGAAACCCGGCGACCGCGCCCGCATCAGCAACATCGTCATCAAGGGGGACTACATACGCTTTGAGATTAACGGCGGTCCCGTCAAGAAGCCGAAGTGGTACCAGCGCATCGAAATTGGAGGCCCGAACGCGAGCGGGCCGATTGTGCCATCGGATGCGAACGCCAACGCCCGCGGTTCTTTCGTGGATCTCTACTTCGACAAGTATGTTCCGGAGATTACCGGACCGGAGCTGAAGCAGTTGCTGCGACCGGTGTTTGATTTCGATGCCAAGTCCGCGCTGGATGCTTATCTGGAAACGGTTTCTCCGCAGGTCAAGGAAGCCATCAAGAATCACCACGTGCTGGTGGGAATGAACCACGACATGGTGATGTATGCCAAGGGACGTCCGCCAAAGAAAGTGCGCGAGACGGCGAACGAAGTTGAGTATGAAGAATGGATCTACGGCACGCCTCCGCAGGACGTGGATTTTGTGCGCTTCGTGGGCGACGAAGTGGTGCGGGTCGAGACCATGAAGGTGGACGGCCAGAAAATCGTGCGCACCGAAAAGGAAGTTGACCTGGGCGCGCCCACCGTCGCTAAGAAACAGGAAGAACGCCCCGCGAACGCGCCCACACTAAGGCGTCCCGGAGAAGAGATGCCGGAGTCGACCCCCGCCGTCAACCCTTCGAGCGTACCGCCGCTGGGGGCGCCGCAGCCGACCGGCCCGGACACAAATCCTCCACCGAACTGGGATCGTCCTTCTCAGAGCGATTGATGTGGAATGTGAACGGGCGCTTCCGGGCGGGGCAGCGGACTTAGGAAGGGGCAGCGGTATTCCCGGCTAGACGCAAGGACCGCTGGGAAGCCAGGAACCTCCATCGCTCGTGCAGCCAGGCGGGACATGCAAGACTGGCGACGGTTGCCAGGGCCAGGAGCACTTGCCATGCCGGAGACAGCGTGCCCCACGAATCCTGAAAGCTGAATGCGCCGTAAGACACGAGGATTGACCACGCAAACACCTGGAGCGAGTGTCTGCCGAAATAACGCAGCAATCGAAAGCCGGACAGCCCTTGCACCTTCTCATCCACCGAGCGCGGTATGTACCAAAGGATGTAAGCGTAAGCCGCGAAATTGATGAGGCGCAAGGGGTGATTCCTCGTCTTCCAATCCGTGAGCGCGGCTCTGACGTCGATTAACGAGAGATTCGGGAAAAGCACGTTCTGATGGCGGGCCAGGAAAAGCAGGGACACCACGACGATGCAGAAGCCAAGCAGTGCTCTCGAATGCGGAATCGAAGGACGGAGTCCGGCAACCTTGAGATAGCCAACGTGAGCTCCAGCGATAAAGAAGATCTGCCAAGCCAGGACGTTAAAGGTTCCGAGTTGAAGCCATGGCGGGTTGTGCGCCGGGCCTCCGATTCCCCACTGTGCAGAGAGCCATAATGCGATGCTGCCCGCCCAGATCAGTGAGGCGCGCCTCCTTGCCATTTGCTGCAACAGCCACGGGAGCAGCAGCATGAAGCCCGCATACATGGGGAGGATGCTGTAATACCGTGGCTGGTAGATCAGCACCGCTCCATGCCACCAGGCTTGCCAGAAATCCGGGAATTGCCTGCCGATTTGCCAGCCGCCGCACAGGGCTCCAAGCAGAGCCAAGGTGTAGAGCAGAAGATGAGTGAGATAGATGTCGCGTGCTCGATGCCAAGCGCGGCGCCGAGCGGCCTCCAACCCCTGGTTGACGAAAATGCTCCCGTATACCCATCCGCTCACCAGTCCCGAGAGGAACACAAAGCCCTCGGCAGCGGAGACAAAACCAAGTCCCCCGTCGCTGAGGCGTCGCAGCGGATTGTGGGGCAAGTGGTCAACCATCATCACCATCAGGAAAAGGCCGCGCAGAGTGTCAACCCGCAGGTCGCGTCGCGTCGACGTCATGCCTCTGTTGTTGGCGGTGATTGTCCCCACTGCCGAGCCTGCGACGACCGCACCCGCCCCACCGGTCTCGCCGACCGTCACCGAGGCGTCCAGGGTGGTGGGTGTTGCCTCCGGGTTCGCTAGCACGGGTTCAGGCGCCGGTTCGCGGTAGGTTTGGAACATAGCTGCCCGGAATTTCTTTTGTGGTTCAAAACGACACTGAGCATACACCCGTTTTACGGTTCTGGCGGTTACCGCTGTAACCCTCGCTGATGATACGGCCCACGTTATGTCTGCTGGGTAGTTGCCTGGTCTTCCCGGTCTCGACCTTCTCCACCTGACCTTCTAAACTGTAGGTGTGAAGATCGCTTTGGGCCAGATCAACCCCACCGTCGGGGATTTCTCCGGCAATGCTGCCAAGATCATCCAGTTTGCGCTGCAGGCGCGGAGTGCTGGCGCTGGGCTGATTCTGTTTCCGGAACTTGCCGTTTCCGGCTACCCGCCGCTCGATCTGGTCGAGAGGCCTTCGTTTGTGGCGCGCAGTCGTGCGACTGTCGAGAGGATTGCCGCCGAAACGCAGGGCATTGCCGTGATCTGCGGGACGGTAACGCCGGCCGAAGCGGACTCGGGCAAGAAAGTGATGAACTCCGCCGCCCTGCTGCGCGAGGGGCGCATTGACTTCATACAGTCAAAAATGCTGCTGCCCACCTACGACGTTTTCGACGAGATGCGCAACTTCGCTCCCGCCAAGAGTCAGCAACTGTTCAGTTTTTGCGGCAAGCAGATGGCGTTGACCATTTGTGAAGATGCCTGGAACGACAAGCGCTTCTGGAACCGGCGGCTGTATGGCATCGATCCGGTCGAAGAACTGGTGCACGTCGGCGGGAACTTCGTGCTCAACATTTCCGCGTCGCCGTTTTGGCTGGGCAAGCGCGAACTGCGCCGCGACATGCTGGCGGCCATCGCACAGAATCAGAAGGTTCCGGTTGCGATGGTGAACCAGGTCGGCGGCAATGACAGCCTGGTGTTCGACGGATCGAGCCTGGTGATTGCGCCCGACGGACAAGTGATCGCGCAAGGGAAGTCGTTCGAAGAAGACCTGATTTATTTTGACTCCCAGACGCTGATCGGAGACATGCATGCGCAGATCGCGGGTGAAGAAGCCAGCGCGTATGAAGCGCTGGTGCTGGGCACGCGGGACTACGTGCACAAATGCGGCTTCCAGCGGGCGATCATCGGACTCAGCGGCGGCATCGATTCCGCGCTGACCGCGTCGATCGCGGCCGACGCGCTCGGCCCGGAGAATGTTATCGGCGTCGGCATGCCCGGGCCGTACTCCTCGCGAGGCTCGATTGATGACGCGCGGGAGCTCGCCCACAACCTCAAGGTTCGCTTCGAACTGCTCTCCATCAACGACATCTACCAGGCTGCGCGCCAGACGCTTGCACCTGTGTTTGCCGGGATGCCGCCCGACGTGACCGAAGAAAACATTCAGGCCCGCGCCCGCGGATTGCTGCTGATGTCGCTGTCGAACAAGCTGGGTGCGCTGGTGCTGTCGACCGGCAACAAGAGTGAATTGGCGGTCGGCTATTGCACGCTGTATGGCGACATGGTGGGTGGGCTGGCGGTGATCTCGGACGTGCCGAAGACGCTGGTGTATCGCCTGAGCGCGTACGTGAACTCGCGGCGCAAAGTGATCCCGGAGGCGACTATCGAGAAGCCGCCGTCGGCGGAATTGCGGCCGGATCAGAAGGATTCGGATTCACTTCCTCCTTATGAAGTGCTCGATGCGATTCTTGAGGATTTCGTAGAGGAGTCATGCTCGGCGGAACAGATTGCCCGCGTTCACAACTTCGATTTAGATCTGGTGCGGCGGGTGATCCGGGTGGTGGAACGCAGCGAGTACAAGCGGCAGCAAGCAGCGCCCGGGATCAAGATATCGGCCAAAGCGTTCGGCTATGGGAGAAGGTTCCCGATCGCGGCGAGGGCGGAAGTATAGCGCCCTCTTATTGTTGAATTGTCATCCCGAGCGGAGCGAAAGACCTATGCATTCGGGCGCATTCAAATTCATAGGTCCTTCGCTTCGCTCAGGATGACAAAGGCTGGTGGATTGAAATCCATTGAATGAATGACAACGCCGACTGTTTTTGTAACAATCGAATTCCACCTGAATTTCAAAATATGACAATCATGCACCGCACACTGCTCGCTGTTCTTTTGTTGTCCGGCGTCGCCATCGCTCAAACCAAGCCCACTCTACAGACCAGGCCGGCATCCAAGCCCGCGGCCACTTCGTCCGCCGCGGTGTCGACGATTCTCCCCAGCGAAGACACCGTCAACTCGTTCCTGTTCCAGATGTTTGGCTACGATGCAACCATCACTTGGAAGGTGGGAGAGATTCGTCCTTCCGAGGTGCCCGGACTGGCGGAGGTTTCGATTGTCGTCACCAACGCCCAGGGTTCGAACCCGAATCGGTTGCTGGTGAGCTCCGATGGCAAGCATGCCATCACGGGCGAAATCCTGCCCTTCGGAGCGAAGCCATTTGACGATGCCCGCGCCAAGCTGGAAAAGGGCGCGAACGGCGCCGCCAAGGGTCCCGAGAAGGCGGCGGTGACGATTGTCGAATTCAGCGATATGCAGTGCCCGCACTGCGCGAAGGCGGCGACCACGATCGATCAACTGCTGGCGCAGGAGCCCGAGGCCCACTTCATTTTTCAGAATTTCCCGCTGCCCATGCACAACTGGGCAGCGAAGGCGGCCGGCTACGTCGATTGCGTGGGGCACGCTTCGGTGGGGCAGGCCGCGAATGACGCCGTCTGGAAATTTATTCAGAAGACGTTTGACGAGCAGGCCAATATCACGGAGGCCAATGCCGATGAGAAGCTGAAGGCCATCGCAACCGCATCGGGCGCGAACGCCGACGACATTGCCGCCTGCGCCGTCAAGCCGGATACCAAGGCCAGAATCGAGGCCTCCCTCGCGCTGGGAAAGTCGGTGGGCGTGAATGCCACGCCGACGCTGTTCATCAATGGACGGAACGTGCCCGGCGGGGCGCCGGTGGATGTGTTGAAGAAGATTGTGGACTTCGAGGCAAGCCAGAAGTAGATCGGGTGATCCGGCCATCGAATCATTTCATCATTGAGTCATTGAATCATTGAATCATTAAAAACCAAAGGCAGAGGCTTTCAATGAGTCAATGATTCAATGAACTAATGACTCAATTTACTTTCCCATCCAGATTTCCGGCGCTTCGGTGCGCTCTGAGCTGCGGACGACGTAGGGCGTGATCAGGATCAGCAACTCGTCGTCCTCTTCCTGCTTCGTGCTCTCGGACGTGAGGACGCCGAAGCCCGGGATCGCGGAGAACAGAGGCAGTCCGCTCAGGCTCTTCTCGTCGGACTGGGTGATCATTCCCGCCACGGCGGCCGGCTCCCCTTCCTTCAGCAGGATTCCGCCCTTATACTCGCGATTCAAGATGATCGGAATGCCATTTGTGCTTACGCTTCCCAAAGTGCGGAATTGGAGCTCCAGCTCCAGGGCTACGTCTGAGTTGTTGTGAACCAGCGGTTTCGCCTTGAGCGTGAGTCCGATGTCCTCATAACTGACGGAAGGAAAAGCCGCAGTGTACGACTGGTTTCCGAGAACCTGCGAGATGGCGGAGCTGTTGTAAATCGGCGCAAAGGTGCCGTTCAGGATGGGATAGCGCTGTCCCAGCTTGAAAGTGGCGTCCTTCTCCTGGGAAGCGCGCAGGGTGACGTGGTCGAGCTCGCGGACGGAACTCTCATTCATGGTCAGCGTGGCGGACAAGTGATCGAGGCTAAGCCCCATGAATGTAAGTCCGCCGCCGAAGGTTGCCAGGGGCTGGCTGAAAATCGAATTCTGCTGGTTTTGCAATTGAGCGAGCAGCGCGGCGATGGACTGATTGCCGGCCTGGTTGATGCCGCCAGAGGCAATGAGCTGGTTGACCAGGGACTGCAGGCTTTGTCCGCCGAGAGCCACGAGCGCAGCCGCCGGAATGTTGAAGAGATTGAAATTGTCGGGGACGTGCAAGCCGATGGTCCGCGCGTAAGTGTGGTTTATCTGGAAGACTTTCAGATCGAGCATCACTTCGGGCCGGGGGCTATTCATTTGCCCGAGAAACTGAGTTGCGGCTTCCAGCGCAGCCTGCGGTCCACGCACCGTGATGATGCTCGACGCCGCGTTAAGGCTCACGAACTTGAACTCAAATAGCGCTTTCAGCGAGTTCATCAGCTCGTTCAACTCCTGAGTAGTGCCGCCGCCAGAGACATAAAACGAGCGCAGGCCCATGCGGTCATAAAGGCGGTGGTTCTCGGGGTTCTCAACGCAAGCAAAAAGGACGGTGTCTTCCAGCGCCACGGTGAAACTCTTGGTGACCGTGGAGGCCGCGCGCATAGCGGTGGCGAAGTCCGCATTCTCGATGTCGAAGCGCACGTGGCGGCTGGGGAAGTTATCGTCGAACACCACCGTCAGACCGAAGCTGGCGGCGACGGCGGTGAGCAGTCCGCGCGAATCGCCGCGGTAGTGGATGTCATGGCGCGCGTCGATCGGTTTGGCGACGAGCGCATCGGCACTGTCGACCACTTGCGGCGGGCTTGCGGCGCGCACCGGCACGGGCCCCAAGGCGTCGTTGATGCGCTGCTCGGCGAATTCGTTTTGCGGATCGAGGTTGACCGCCGCGCGAAACTCCGCCAGCGCCTCCACTTGCCGGCCAGCCAGTAAGTCGCTGTTGCCGTGCTCCAGATGCAGCCCAGCCAGATGTTGCCGGGTCATCTCGCGGGCCGTTAAGTACTCGACGTTTTGCGGAACGAGGCGGGCCGCTTCCTCAAATTCGTAGAAAGCCTGGTCCAGATTCTGCGATTTTTCAAGTTTGAGGCCGCGCGCGAAAGCCTGGCGAGCGGCCTTCAGGTCTTTCTTCGGACCGTGGCAGGCGGGCGCGCCGGCGGAATTGGAGCAGAGCGGCGGCGCAGCGGCCGGGGGAGTGTCCGCGGCCAAACACACTCCGGCAAGCAACAAAGCAATTCCCGCTGGCAGCCATCGCATATTACTTACTATAGAATGCCCGGCTGCTGCTGTCTTGCAAGAGAAATACTCGGTCGAGCCAGTCGACGGTCGTTGGTCGTTAGTCGTTAGTCGTTGGTCGTTAGTCCTCCGCCGGTTCAAGGCCATCTTTCCTTCTTTTGCGGAATCCGATTCGCTGGCACCCAGCAACTAGCGGCCAACGACCGACGACCAACGGCCAACGACTGGGCCTAGCTCCGCAGCATCAGCCGTTCCATGCGGGTGGCGCGGCCGGTCTGGTCATCGCACTCGACGACCACGGCGCACAGGCGGACGTCGCCGTTGGCGGCTTCGAAGCGTGCGGGCATTCCGCTAAGAAATCTCTCGATGACTAATTCTTTCTTCACCCCAATGACGCTGTCGTAGGGCCCGGTCATGCCCACGTCGGTGATGTAGGCAGTGCCCTTCGGCAGGACGATCTCATCCGCCGTGGGAATGTGCGTGTGGGTGCCAACGACGGCGGTGACGCGCCCGTCGAGATACCATCCGAAGGCAATTTTTTCGGACGTGGCCTCGGCATGGAAATCGACAAACACAATTTTCGATTTGATCTGTTCCAGAAGCCGATCGGCGTAGCGAAAGGGATCGTCGCTCGAGCCCATGAATACGCGTCCCTGAAGATTCACGACGGCATAAGCGACGCCGTTTTTCTGGCCTTCGTACACTCCCCAACCGGGTAGGTTCGGCGAGAAATTTGCCGGCCGCAACAATCGGCGCGCCGGACTGTGGGGGTTGCCGTCCGCCATCTGGAAATACTCGATGATCTCGCGTTTATCCCAGACGTGATTTCCGGTGGTCATCACGTCAATGCCCAGATCGAAAAGCTCTTCCGCCAACGGAGGCGTGATTCCGAAGCCCGCGGCAGCATTTTCGCAGTTGGCGATGACGAGATCGACAGCGTGCCGCTGGCGCAGTTCTGGCAGGCGCTCTCTTACGATCGTCCGCCCGGGGCGTCCAAAAATGTCACCGATAAAAAGAATTTTCAAGATCAGGTCTCAGGTCTTAGGTGTCAGGTCTCAGGCAAGGCTGCTCGCGGTCAAGCGCATGCCAACGTTCGATGTTATCACGCTGAAAATTGGCCACTGGCTACTGGCTACTGGCTGCTGATTTCCGCTGTCTTCAGGAAGTCGTAGTTCCCCGACGGATTCAGGGTTACGTTGCGCACACGGCGCGTGTGCACGAGCACGTTATCGAAGTACCACAGGTTGATCGAGGGCACATCTTGCGCCAGGATCTCCTGAACCTCGGCGTACAGCCTTTTGCGAACATTCTGATCGGTCTCGCGGCGTGCCTGGTCGATCAAGCTATCGATACGGGGATTGGAATAGAAACCGCGATTCCTTCCCGCTGGAGGAAAGTTGCGAGTGTGGAAAACCGTATCAAAAATGTCTGGGTCTTCGTTCCCGCCAACCCAGCGCAACGAATAAAACTGGAAGGCACCGCTGGTGACATCGGCCATAAACGTGGCGAACTCAAACGTGCGAAGATCCAGCGCAATCCCCACATCGCGCAACTGCTGCTGCAAAACGGCCGCCAGCAGCCGCGTGCTCTCCTCGGTCGAGGTCTTCATGGTGAGATGAAAGCGGACGCCGTCCCGCAAACGATAGCCAGCCGTGTCGAGGATTTGCCGCGCTTTTCCCGGATTGTAAGTGAATCCGCCTGTGCTGGGAGCGTACGCCCAGCTCTGGACCGGCAGGATACTCGATGCGGGCTGCGCCAATCCGCGCCAGATGTATTGCAGAAGCGGGCCGCGGTCAATCGCGCAGGCAATCGCCTGCCGAACCCGCACATCGCGGAGCACTGGGTCGCGCAGGTTGAAACCGATGTAAGCGAGGATCGTTCCCGGCCCGCGCTCGATCCGCAGGTTCGGCTCGCGCTCCAACGCCACCACCGTGTCCGGCGTTAACGCATTGATGGCGACATCGGCGCTGCCCTTGCGCAGTTCAAGCGCGCGCGTCGTGGCATCGGGCACGACCGTGAAGCGCACGCGAGAAAGGTGAGGCTTCGTCCCCCAGTATTGGTCATTACGCTCGAGGAGGACTTCCTTGTCCTGTTCCGCGCTCACAAATTTGAAGGGCCCAGATCCTATCGGCGTCCGCGTCATTTCGCCGAGAGCACCGTAGGGAACAATGCCGATCGCACCTTCCGAAAGATTCCACAGCAAGCTCGCGTACGGCTCTTTCAAATGAAAGACCACGGTGAACTCATCGGGCGTATCGATGTGATCTACAAAACGGTAGGTCGCGGTTTTTGTGCTGCGAATCTTGCCCTGGAGCAGGGAATCGAAAGTCCACTTCACATCGCGTGAAGTGAGCGGACGCCCATCGTGAAAGGTCACACCGTGATGCAAATGGAAGACGTAGGTAAGCGGATCGGGAACCTCCCAACGCTCGGCCAGTCCAGGCTGAACGTTGAGGTGCTCGTCGCGCGTCAGCAGCGCGTCGAAGATAAGCTCGTCAATGCGCTCCGATTGCGCATCGAGGCCCACCCGCGGATCAAGGTCGGTGGGACTGCTCTCGATAATCATTACCAGCGTGTTGGGATCGGGCGCTTGTGAGCAGGAAAGAAGAGGTAGGACACCTGCGCCAACGAACAAGAGAAGAATTGTCATTCTAAATAGATCTGTCATCCTGACCCTGAGCACGCCGAAGGGGAAGGATCTGCTTCTCGCGCTCTCCAATTCCGCCGCCTCACGCATACGAGATCTTTCCCAGGATCGCCGCCCGCTTCGCTCCCGTCGCCGACGGCACATTGCTGGGCCGCCGATGCCATGTTTCATGCGCGAGCAGGGCAAAAGCGACGGCCTCCTTCGCCTCCGCTGGAAGACCGAACTCGTCCGAGAAATGCAGTTCGATTCCCAAAGACGCGATTTCATTGCGTAACATAGCCATCAGCGTGGGATTATTCACGCCTCCACCCGAGACGATCATTTCGTGATCGCGGCGCCGCACCCCAAATCGCGGCAACACGAAGCGCTGGACCGCGTCCGCAATCGATCGCGCCGTCAATGCGGTTGCCGTTGCCACCACGTCTGTCTTACTGGCACCGCGGCAGATCTGAAGAAATCGGCCCACGTATTCCCGGCCAAATTCCTCGCGGCCCGCCGTCCTTGGAGGCTTCTGGCGGAAAAAATGCGCGCGCACCAACTGTGCGATCACGCCGTCGAGCACCCGTCCCGAGGACGCGACTTTGCCGTCGCGGTCATAGCGCCGCCCGAACAGTTCTTCCATCACCGCATCGATGACCATGTTGCCGGGGCCAGTGTCAAAAGCTAGCACCTGTTGCAGCGACGCGCCCGCCGGAATCGCCGTCAGATTCGCAATGCCGCCGATATTTTGCGCAATGCGGCTCAGCGCGATGCGCCCCACCCGCTGATCGCGATAAAGAATATAGTCGAGGAACGGCACCAGCGGCGCGCCTTTGCCTCCAGCCGCGATGTCCGCGGGACGAAAATCGGAGACCACCGGCACACCCAGTCGCGCCGCGATCACCGCGCCCTCGCCGGTCTGCCACGTTACCGCCAGCTTTCGTCCGAGAAACCGCTCCGCTACTCCCTGGTGATAGAGCGTCTGTCCATGACAGCCTACCAGGTCAAGTTTCACGCGATGCTTGCGCGCCGTCTTGGCGACGGCCTCCGCATACAGTTCGCCGAGAAGAAAATTCAGGCGGGCCAGATCGGCAACGTGGGCCAGTTCCGCGTTCATCATGGCCAAGATTGCGCGTCGCACCGGGGCAGGGAACGCATACTCCGCGTGACCAAGCAGTGTGAAGTCCGAATGTAGGTGGTCGTGTGGTGACGGGCCTCTGGCCCTTCTTTTGTCGGAAGTGGCGAACCGCACTAGCGCCACATTGATTCCGTCCGCAGAAGTTCCGCTCATCACGCCAGCAACAATCATGCGCATTCCTTCTTATTGTCCGCGCGGGCTAGCCTAGCCAGCCGGATTTCTTCGCTGAACTCCCACAGTTGGCGCGTCAGCTTCTCAACTCGCACGGAAGTGGGAGCTGTGTGGCGCCCCCGCCCGCGTGCTTTTTTCGATTTGAACGCCAGCACGCGCCGTGCGGATTCCCGAACGCGCCGGGCAAATCTGCCGTCGCGCTCCGCCTCGCGCACCAGCGCTTCGTGCGCACGCAAAATGAAATCTTCGCGATGGCAGATCAGGCCAAGATCGCCCCCGGCGCGGATGTGCCCGATCATCACTTGTTCAATCGAGCCCGCTGCAAGTACGCCGCCCATCTCCAAATCGTCGGAGCAGATCAGGCCGCGGTAGCCAATCTTCTGGCGCAGAATGTCGGTGATCCACTTTTTCGAGAGCGATGCCGGAGTGCGTTCTTTTGTCACCGCCGGAAACGCGGCGTGGGAAACCATGAACATTGGCAGTTCGCGTCGGAGCTTGCGATAGGGAACCATATCCTCCTGCCACAGTTTGCGCAGCGGTTTTTCGACGTTGGAAAGTTCATGATGCGTATCGAGCGTGGCCTCGCCCAGTCCGGGAAAGTGTTTGCCGCAGCCGAGCACTCCGGCATCGCCCAGCCCGCGCAGGAACTCGCGCGCGTAGATAACCACCTGATTCGGATCGTCCGAAACCGCCCGCGAACTCATCACGGCCCGCGAAGCCTCGTAGGCCAAGTCGAGCACCGGAGCGAAATCCACGTTGATGCCCAGCGCGCGGCAGTTTTCGCCGATCACGCGTCCATGCTTGCGAAAGAGCGCTCGTCTGCCCGTGGCAAAAACTTCCGCGGGAGAAGGAGCCGAACCGATCACGTTGCGGAAACGGTCCACGGTGCCGCCTTCCAGGTCCACGCAAGTGAAAAGCGGTGTTGCCACGCACTTCTGACATTCGCGCAGAAGAGTATGCGTCTGCTCAGCTCCAGTGATGTTGCGGGCAAACAGAATAACGCCCGCCGGCTGAATCTTCGTGAGCAGGGAAGCGAGCCGCGGGGACATCTTGGTTCCGTCGAAGCCGATGATGAGGAGTTGGCCGATGTTCCGTTTGAAGTCGCGCATCTTTATGCCTGACTTAGTATCCTGCACCAAAACTCCAATTGCCGTCCCCGGCACCTGAAAACGCATTCATAGACCAGTCATTCAGGCGGCCGGTCCGTGGGCCTTGAAGGCGAAGGCAAAGAATGCAGCCACGCCAAGAAAGGCGAAGGCCACGAGATAATTCCACGCGAGTTTCTCCTTCAGAAAAAATATCGCGAATGCGATGAAGACGACGATGGTAATGACCTCTTGAATGATCTTGAGCTGGAATCCCGAAAAATGGACATAGCCGAGGCGATTTGCCGGCACGGCCAGGCAGTATTCCAACAGCGCAATCGACCACGAGACCAGGATCGCTTTCCAGAGAGGCCAGTTGTAACCGTATTTCAAATGTCCGTACCAGGCGAAGGTCATGAAAATGTTCGATGAAATCAGCAGAAGGATGGTGCTCATAGGGTCGGCGCTCCGTGAGTTGGATTCGGGAATTGTCGATCTCGTGTCTCGGGCATGAATAAGTAGAGTATGCCAAATGCGGTCGCGGCGACTGCGGCAAGAAAGAGAAATCCCGCATTGGAAGCGAAGTGATGCACGATGGAACCGGCGATGACCTGGCTCAGCGAAGCTCCGATGCCGACCGCAGTGCCGATGGCCCCGAGGGTAAAATTAAATCGGCCCGAGCCCTTGGTAAGGTCGGCGATCACGAGGACCGAGACAACGCCGAATATTGCCGCCGCTACACCATCGAGGATTTGGATCGCAACCAGCGCGCCCGTGTTCCTGGTGAGCGTGTAGAGTATGGCGCGAACCGGCAGCACTCCGAATGCGATGAGTAAGAGCGGCTTTCTGCCCCACAGCCCCGCCTTTCTCCCCGTCCAGGCAGCGAGGCAGGTGACGACTAGCTGCGTGGTCACCACGCATGCTGACATGAACATCATAGAGTTCCGGCCCTGACCTTTGGCCAGCATTTCTCCCAAGAGCGGCAGCATCGCGGCGTTGGCAAAGTGAAACATCACCGCGCAGACGAGGAAAATGAGCAGCGGCCGGTCCTCGAGCAGTTCGCGCGCTGCAACGGGCTTGCCGCCTTCTTGGCCTTCTTTCGCGCCCCGCGCGCGCCCGTAGTCGATTTCATCGGGGCGGATGATGAGAAGAGTGAGAATGGTCGGGAACGCAAGGACGAACACGAAGAAAAAGATGCCGCGATCGGAAAGGAAGTGACCCAGCAGGCCCATCGACACCGCGGCAACGACGTTGCCGGCCGAGTTGAAAGTCTGATTACGTCCCTGGCGGCGATCGAATAACTTGTGTCCCACGACCCCGAGCGAAACGGCGCAGATGGCCGGTCCAAAGATGCTGGAAGTGCCGCCAATCAGGATCTGGGCCGACATCACGGACCAAAAAGTTGGCATGAACGCAATCAGCAATGCCCCTGCCGCTAGAGCAACGACCCCTGCGGCAATCAAAGCACGTTTGGATTGCAGGCGGTCGACCATGGCGCCAGCCGGGGTTTGAGTCAGGATTCCGGCGATCCCGCCGACCATGAGTGCGAGCCCGACGCGCTCTTCGTCCCACTTATAGCCAGCCAGGTAAATCGCGAGGAATGGTCCGACTCCCGACTGAACGTCAGCGAGAAAAAAATTCAACCAGTCCAAACCGTGCAGCGTCCCAGCGGAAGGCGTTTTCGTATTTGCCACCTTCGATGCATCCGGGCGTACGAACTTAGAGGACGCGCTCATCAGTAGTTTCTTGCTCTGCTTCCAATTACGAATCTGCGGCAAATCTTTGCCGTGCTTGTCGATGCACCACTTGTGCTCGCTGAGCGAGTCTTGCATCTGCTGCTTCAAGTTGGCGTCCTTGGATCTCAAATGGGGCAGGCGATCCACCACGTCTTGCACGTAGGAACCTAGGGACAGACGGGATGTTCTCTGTTGCCTACACTCTGGGTCATCGGCCTGTTTTTCTCGGCGTACTCCGCGTCCCGGCGGTTAGATTTCTTTCTTCAACTCCGCCAGCAAGTTTAGCGCTTCGAGCGGTGTCAGACGGTTCAAATCTACTTCGCGCAGCTTTTCCAGCACGGGCTGCGACAGCGGGGTGAAGATGGTCAACTGCGTGGGACGCTCCGGCTCTGTTGAACTGCCTGGCGTCAGATGGCTCGAAAGCTGGCGCTCAGACGATTCATGCTCAGCCAGCACCTCGCGCGCTCGCACCACGACTTCGCTTGGCAATCCTGCCAGCTTGGCGACTTCGATTCCGTAGCTGCGGTCGGCGGCGCCCGGTTCGACGCGGCGCAGAAAAACTACGCTTCCGCCCGCCTCTTTGACGGACACGTGATAGTTCTTCACTCCACTCAATTGTTCCGCCAACTCGGTCAACTCGAAATAGTGCGTGGCAAATAATGTCTTGGCCCGTACGCGCGCATGGAGATATTCGATGGCGGCCCAGGCGATCGCCAAGCCGTCATAGGTGGAAGTGCCGCGCCCGACTTCGTCTAACAGGATCAAGGAACGTGCCGTCGCGGTGTGCAGAATCGCTGCGGTCTCCGTCATCTCGACCATGAACGTCGAGCGGCCCCGGGCCAGGTTGTCGCTTGCCCCTATGCGCGTGAAGACGCGGTCCACAATGCCCAGGCGCACGGCACGCGCTGGAACGAACGAGCCCATTTGCGCCATGATCACGATCAGCGCCGCCTGCCGCAGATAGGTGCTCTTGCCGCCCATGTTCGGGCCGGTAAGCACTATGATGTTCTGCGTCGAAGCATCCAGAAACAGATCGTTGGGGACGAAGCGCTCGCTCCCTGCCGCGAGTTCCTGCAGTTCGATTACCGGATGACGGCCCTCGACAACTTCCAGATCGAATGGCCGGGCGGGGACGCCCGGCGCTCCATCAGCGATGTCCGCGGTCTTCTCAGGTTCGTCGAAAGTTTGCTCGAACCGCGGCCGGCAGTAATTTCGCAGCGCCGCAATGTGCGCCAGGCAGCCCAGGACATCCACTTCCGCCAGGGCCAGCGCGGTTTGCCGGATGCGCTTAGCCTCGGCGGCAATGGCGGAACGCAATTCGGCAAACAGACGGCGCTCGATTTCGACAATCTTCTCCTGAGCATCGAGAATCTTCGACTCATATTCTTTCAGTTCGGGAGTGGTGAAGCGTTCGGCATTCACCAGCGTCTGCTTGCGCTCGTAGTCGGCGGGCGAGAGGTGCAGGTTCGCTTTCGAAATCTCGATGTAATAACCAAAAATGGAATTGAACTTTACCTTGAGCGAGCCGATTCCCGTGCGCTCGCGTTCACGCTGCTCCACTCGCACCAAGTACTGCTTCGAGTTGCGACTCAGGTCGCGGAGTTCGTCCAGATCTTTGTCGACGCCGGCGGCGATTACCCCGCCATCGCTCAGCGTGAGCGGAGGCTCTGGAACCAGCGTGCGATCGATCTTCTCCCGGAGGTCTTTGAGTTCGTCGATCGCGGCGTGCAGCGCGACTAGCCGCGCCGCCGTCAGTCGTTCTTTCGATAGTTCCCCCGATAGCTCCGCCAATACCGTTCGCACCTTGGGAATTCTTGCGAGCGATGCTGCCAGAGCCAGCACATCGCGTGGATTCGCGGTTTCCAGCGTGACCCGGCTCAGCAGACGTTCGAGGTCGAGAATTCCATCGAGCGCACGCCGCAGTTCTTCGCGCCGCACCGTATCTTTGACCTGCACTTCAACGGAATCCAGTCTGCCCTCGATCTCGGTCCGATCCAGCGACGGGCGCAGCATCCAGGTACGCAGCAAGCGCTTGCCCATCGGCGTGACGGTCGCGTCCATGCAACGGAACAGAGTCACTCCGGCATCGGTTCCCGCGAAGAGCGGTTCAATCAGCTCCAGGTTGCGCACGGTCACGGCATCGAGCACCAGGCAATTCTGGCGCTCGTAGAAGCCGATGCGGTCCACATGATCGAGCGTGCCGCGCTGCGTTGATCGGATGTAATAAAGGATCGCGCCCGCCGCCGAAGCCGCCGCCTGTTTGCCGGCCAGTCCAAAGCCCTCGAGCGAGAGCACGCCGAAGTGATTCTCCAGCAGCGGAATGGCGTGGTCGGGAGCGAAGATCCAGTCGTCCAAGGGAGTCTCGGCCCAGCCGCTGCCGGAAACTCGAGCGACGGGCGCAGTGCCGGTATGGTGAGTCGGAGCTTCGCGCTGGACGGGCGAGACGCCCGTCCCCACACGTGCACTGACGTGCGCAGACTGCTCCAGCAGCGGAGCTGAAGATCCATACAGCATTTCTTTTGGACGCAATTGTTCAAGTTCTTCTTGAATGCGGCGTCCAGCCGATTCTCCCGCGAACTCGGTCGCGCGAAACTCGCCGGTTGAAAGATCGAGCGCCGCAAAGCCGACGCGATCTCCGACCGTGGCCACCGCCGCCAGGAAGTTGTTTTCCTCGGCGTTGAGCGACGAATCCGCTGCCGTGCCCGGCGTGACCACGCGCGTCACCTCGCGGCGCACCAACTTCTTCGCCAGGCGCGGGTCTTCCACCTGTTCGCAAACCGCTACCTTGAACCCGCGCCGGATCAGCTTTGCGATATAGCCCTCGGCAGCGTGGTAGGGCACGCCACACATGGGGATGGCCACGCCTTTTTCTTTATTGCGCGAGGTCAGCGTGATCTGCAGTTCGCGGGCGGCCAGCACCGCGTCGTCGAAGAACAGCTCGTAGAAATCCCCGAGCCGGAAGAACAGCAGGGCGTTGGGATGCTCTTTCTTGATGGCGGCATACTGCCGCATCAGCGGCGTCGAGGGCTCGGACATGGGGGAATTGGTAATTGCTAAGTTGTAATTGGTAATTTTGTAATTTGCAATTCGCCGCTGAGCATCCCGGCAACCGGTGGAAAGGTTCTCAAATTACAAATCACCAATTGCAAATTACCAATTCTTTTGTTCTCCTTAGCCCATGGAACTTCGCAAAGATCCCATCACTCGTTCCTGGGTGATTACCGGCGACGATGTCATCGAACCCACTCCGCATTCCAAAGAATGCCGCTTTTGCGGTCCGTCCGCCAAGCCTGCCCAAGTCATCGCCAACCTGCCGGGCGTAAATGGCAGCGCATGGTCGGCGCGCTCCGTCGTCCATCCTAATGCGCTCTACCACATCGAAGGCGAGGCGGCGCGGCGCGGCGACGGGCTCTACGACCGCATGGGATCGGTCGGCGCGCATGAAGTACTGATCGAGAATCCGCGCCACGACGGGCATCTCTGGAATGCCAGCGACGTCGAAGTCGAACAATTCCTGCGTCTGGCCGCGCAACGAATTCAGGATTTGAAGCGCGACAGCCGGCTCAAGTACGTCAGCATTTTCAAGAATTACGGCGCCGCCGCCGGACAGGAATTCGACCATCCCACCTCGCAGCTGACCGCAACCACGTTCGTGCCGCGGCGCGTGCTCTACGAACTGCGGGCCGCACGCGACTATTTCGAGAGCAAGGAGCGCTGCGTCTTCTGCGATATTCTGGCGCAGGAAGAGCGGCAGAACCTGCGCATCGTTGAAATTCGCGGAGATTATGTGGCCTTCTGCCCCTATGCTCCGCGCGTGCCCTACGAAACCTGGATCATGCCTCGCAGCCATGAGTCTTCGTTCGAGCGCACTGGTTCATCGCGCGTAGGCAGCCTGACCGATCTGGCCGCGCTCCTGCGGCGCACCCTGCAACGTATACGCACGGTGACCGAGGCCTTCCACCTCGTGCTTCATACTTCGCCCAACAGCCAGCATCCGTCGGCCGTGCTCGGATATTGGAAGACTCTCGATGACGACTACCACTGGCACATCGAGATTCTGCCGATTCTCGAGGCCAAGGCCAGGTCGTACACGTTCAAGGAGATTTATTATTCTCCGGTGACGTCAGAGACGGCGGTGAAACGTTTGCGCGAGGCGAAGATATAGAAGCAGCCGCGAGCTTCGGGCTGCGAGCTTTGAGCAACCGATTCGTGTTCGCTCGCGGCCCGAAGCTCGTAGCTCGAAGCGACTCTATGACTATCCGCCGCCTCAAAACCTATACTGGATCACAAGGTTACGTTTACCAGTATTACTTCGTCGGGAAACGTCCTGCGGCGGTATCCGGTGCGAAAGGGTCCGATGCTAACGAGTACATCTTCGACGTTACCTCCGACCGCAAGCTGACTTACGCGGTCAGTATTTTTCTTCCGCACCAGATCGTCGCTGGCTGGGCCGAAGCCCACGGACGCCCCCTCGTCGATTCCGAGCAGTACGCCGCCGTCAAGATGCGGCTGTTCCGCGCCTTCGACGAATTGGAAGAAGTGCAGACGCAAGGCCGGCAGCTGCTGATCGACTTGCAGTCTTTGGAAGAGTCGCTGGCGACGTTGGGCGTGGAATAAATTCGCAGTGACCGTAGTAGCAGCCTCCTCGATCACTGGAGGTAATGCCGGATCACGTCAACGGGTAGTAGAACGCGAGGTCCTGGCATTCAAGCGATCTCGATCAATGACTTGCCTCGGGCCTAGCAGCCCGTGGTGCAAGTCTGGATTCGTGAGCAAAAACTTTTGAAGAATGCACAGGGTTTGTTCGTAGAATCGGCGCATGGCAATGGGCACGCGCAGGCAGCGGGAGAAGCAAGAGGGG
>Ga0182027_10000417_pt1 | contig 73486 bp, 65 predicted proteins | sample 712E1DmetaG_FD_121300 | JGI IMG/M metagenome (GOLD analysis project Ga0182027, IMG submission 121300) | Permafrost microbial communities from Stordalen Mire, Sweden - 712E1D metaG (Illumina Assembly) | ecosystem: Environmental > Terrestrial > Soil > Wetlands > Permafrost | place: Sweden...
CGACAGGTCGGGGAGGGCGCGAATGATCGCGAGCGCCTCCTCCTCGGAGGCCTCCGCGAGCGCCCGTAGGGAGCGCGCCACGCCGAGCTCGCCGGCGAGGCGACGGACATAGGCGATGTCCTCCCTTCCGGCCTCGGCGCCGCCGCCGAACAGGGCCGCGAGGCGCGGCAGCTCCTCGTTCGGCGCCGCCGCGAGAAGTCTCGCGCGGAAGAGAGTCTTCTTCCCCTCGCGGAGGTCCGAACCCACGCCTTTGCCCGTCGAGGCCTCGTCGCCGAAGAGCCCCAGCTCGTCGTCGCGGAGCTGGAAGAGAATGCCCAGGCTCTCTCCCAGCTTCATCAAGGGATCCAGAAGCTCCTGCCTTCCCGCGACGAGGGCGCCGATGGCTAGGGGCAGCGAGAAGCTGTAGCGCGCGGTTTTACAGCGATACATCGCGAGAATCTCGGCCTCGCTCGGCTCGATCGAAAGGGAGCCCCAGCGCAGGTCGGCCATCTGCGCGATCGCCACCTCGGAGAGGACTTCCGAGCACAGGCCGAGGGCGCGGCGCGCGCAGGGGGAAGCCTCGAGCGCGCGCGAGAGAATCGCGAAAGCCTCGAAGTAACAGAGGTCGCCCGCGCAGATGCCGAGGGCTTCGCCCGTGTGAAGGGGATCGAGGGCGCCCTGGGCGCGCGCCTCGGCGGCGTAGAGCATATGCAGGGCCGGCGCGCCCCTGCGAGTCTCGTCCCGGTCCATGATGTCGTCGTGGGCGAGGAGGCCGGATTGAAAGAGTTCCATGGCCGCGGCTATGTCGGCGAGGGCATCGCCGCCGGCCGCTTCCGCGCCCAAGAAAACCAGGCAGCCGCGGATCATTTTGCCCCGCAGCGAGAACTCGACGGCCCGTTCGATGGGGGCCCGGTCCGCGCCGGGCAGGGCTGACAGAGCTCGGCCGCGCTCGGTTGCTATAGCCTCCAGCGCCGCGGCTATTCTCTCGCGCCGCGACGCGAAATACCGGATAGCCGCGTCGGCTCCTCCCTGCGTCCCCGTCCCTCTCATGGGCTTACTATAGCACGGGATAATGGCTATATTCGGTTCATGGAACGCAAAGAAGAACAAAGCGAACGCACCGAGATCCGCCTTCCCGTCAGGCACAATCCCGTGTTGCAGAAAGTGATAGACCGCGTGAACGCAGACGAGGAGATCTACGCCCTCTGGACCGCCATCAACGTGAACGCCCTGGAGCGGCTCGGGATGACCGACCACGGGCCCGTGCATTTCCAGATCGTCTCGAACATCGGCCTGCGGATGCTGCGCTTGCTAGTCGAGCGCGGCGTCGTTCCGAGCGTCGTAAAGGACCACGGCATGGGGAATGAGGAGGCCGAGCTCATAGTCGTCCTTGCATGCCTGCTTCACGACCTGGGCATGTCGATCCAGCGGGCCGACCACGAGCTCTTCAGCCTGTTCGTCGCCCAGCCCATTATAGACAGGCTCCTCGACGGCCTCTATCCTACGGGCCGCCGGACGATCCTGCGGTCGGAGATGCTGCACTCTATAATCGCGCATCGAGCGGGCGGCAGGCCCATGACCCTCGAGGCAGGCATCGTGCGCGTAGCCGACGCTCTCGACATGACCAAGGGCCGCTCGCGCATCGGCTTCGAGGCCGGCGTCGTCAACATCCACTCCATCTCGGCGGCTTCGATCGAGCAGGTGGAGATACTCGAGGGCAAGGAGAAACCTCTCCATATTCATGTACGGATGAGCAACTCGGCGGGAATTTTCCAGATAGACGAGCTCCTCAAGGAAAAGCTCCGCGGCTCGGGCCTCGAGGCATATGTCGAGGTAGAGGCCTCGATCGAGGGCGACACCGAGAAGAGTCTCATCAAAGCGTATAAGTTGTAGGGCGAACTTAGGCCTCGCCGCCATGCGCGACGCTCGCGATTGACCCGCCGGATCGGAAGAACATATACTGTGGCTATGAGCGGGAAGGCTTCCAAAATCGGCTTTCGTCACAAGTCCATCGACGCTCGGCTGCGCGAACTGCACGAAATATCGATGGAGCTCTCCAGGGCTGCCGATGTCGGCTCGCTCTGCAGACGGGCCGTGGAACTTTGCATAACGCGCCTGGGCGTAGACCGCATCGGCATCTGGTTCAACCATCCCGAGGACTCGGATTGGAAGATCGGGACTTGGGGAACCGACGAGGAGGGGCGCCCAAGGGACGAGAGCGGTTCCCGCATCCCCAGGGGCTCCGTCGACAAGCGAAACGAAATATACGACGGCTCCATTCCCTTCGTCGTAAAATCGAGGGAGACGGTCTACGACGATCGTTGCAATCCCGTCGGGCGAAGCGATAAGGTCATTGCGCCCCTGTGGGACGGTACAAGGATCTGCGGAGAGATAGTCGCGGACAATCTCTTGTCCGGACGGCCGCTCGACGAGGAGGACGGCGAAATACTCGCGCTCTTCGGGCGCACTGTGGGCCATCTCTGCGCGATAAAGCGCAGCGAGGCCGCGCTCAAGGAGGCCCTCGCCGCCAAGGCCGTCCTCCTCGGCGAGCTCCAACACAGGACCAAGAACAGCTTCGCCCTGATGAGAAGCCTCATCTCTATCGAGGCGGGCCGGGCCGGGGACTCGGCCCTCGGGGACACGCTGAGAAAACTAAAGGATCGAGTTTCGGTGCTGACCTCTCTGTACGGCCATCTCGATATGTCCGCGGGGAACGAGAGGGTCAGGCTCGACGAATACCTTCGGAAGATCGCCGTCGATCTCCTGGACAGCTACGGCGCGGAAACCAGGGACGTTTCCCTCGACATCGTCATGGAAGCCCTCGAGATCGACATGAAACGCGCTGTCCCCCTCGGCCTTATCATAAACGAGCTGATCACGGACTCGCTCAAGCATGCCTTTCCCGAGGGGCGTCGGGGAAGAGTCGTCCTCGCCCTTCGCCGCGAGGCCGATGCCGCCTCGCTTTGCGTTTCGGACGATGGCATCGGCTTGCCTGCGAACTTCGACCGCCACAGCTCCAAGGGGCTCGGCATCACCCTCGTCGATATGCTCTGCGGCCAGATAGACGCGGTTCTGGAGATTGGGACGGGGCCCGGAGCCTCCTTCACTCTGCGCTTTTCGATCTAGGTTTTCAGCGGGTCACGAGCGGCCGCAGCAGGCCCTCGAGCCCGTTCTCTTTAATCACGTAGAGCGAGGCGAGGAGTTCCCCTATCTCTCCCTGCGGATAGCCTTTGCGCGCGAACCATACGACGTAGGCCTCGGGCAGGTCTACGAGCAGGCTGCCCGCGTACTTGCCGAAGGGCATGCGCGCGTTGGCTAGCCTCACGAGGAATTCCGGATCCATAAAGTCGGAATCGCTCATCGAGCCGTCGGAATTACCCCGGCGCCGCGGCCGAAACGCGCGCCGAATACATGGACGAGAAGGCCCGCGATGACGAGGGCGGCTCCCGCGGCGTCCAGGATCTTGAAGCGCTCGCCCAGGACCAGGGCGGCCGAAACGACGCCGAAGATCGGCACCATGAGGGAGAAAGGAGCTATCCGCCCCGCGCCATGGCGCATTATCAGATCGTTCCAAAGCCCGTAGGCCAGCAAGGTCGAGAAAATGACGAGATAGGCCAGGGCGCACGCCGTAAGAAGGCCCAGAGCCGCGAAGGCCGCCCCTATCGCGCGCTTTCCTTCGAAGGCCAAGGACAGGGCGGCGAGGGGCAGCGGCGAGAAGAGGCTCGACCATACCATGAGGCCGAGGGCTCCGGTCCCCGGCATTTTCCTCGTGGCGACGTTGGCCGCAGCCCAGCCGAGGGCCGCGAGAAGAATCATCAGCAGGAGGGGGAGAGTCATGCCTCCGGCGCTCCCGCCCGAAGCGAAGGCGAATACCGCTAGCCCGGCGCCCGCGATTATCATGCCCGCGACGCTATGCGCTCGAAGCCTTTCCTTAAGGATGGCCGCGGCGAGGATGGCCGTGAAGAAGGCCTGGGATTGCAGGAGAATCGAGGACAGGCCCGAAGGCGCCCCTAGCTTGATCGCGGTAAAGAGGAAGCCGAACTCGCCGAGGCCGAGAAGCAGGCCGTAGGCCGCGATGAGCCTGAGCGGCGCCGCCGGACGCTTGACGAAAAAGACGGCGGGCAGGGCGCTGAAGAAGAAGCGCAGCGCGGCGAGCATGAGCGGCGGCATGGCCGAGACCCCCACCTTGATTACGACGAAGTTGAAGCCCCATATCGCGGATATGAGGACCGCCGCAGCGATGGCGGAAAGCGGCAGCTTGGACGAGTCTTCGGATACTTTCATCGGCGGTAGGATATCATGGAAAAGGAGCTAGGGACAGGCGAGAGCCGGCGGCGGCCCGTCTTTAGCGCTCGACCCCGCAGTTCCCTTCCCGATCGAAGCGCGTCACGAAAGCGGGGAGGTATTCGAGGCCCGTCGCGATCCTCGCCTCGCCCGATAGCCGGTACCGGACGACCTGGAGCTTCGCCACCAGATCGAAGAGTTTCCGGTCCATGTCCGCGAAATTCATGGTGAAGCCGAGGCCGCGCTCCACCGATCCCTTCGCGGGAACCGCCAAGGCTTCGTCGTTCCCTCCGTCGGCCCATATTTTCCCTTCGCCGAAGAAATCGTAGCTGAAGGATCTAAGCTCGATGGGGAAGGCATTGGGATTTTCTATCTCGAGGGCAAGCCTGAGATTCGTCGTGACGAGGAGATCCCGCTCTATCCGTACGGACCGTATGCGGAACAGAGGCTCGCGAACGATGGGGAATGAGCCCTGTCCTTCGGCGGCAAGCTCGAGGAATGCGCCGTCGCTCGTCCTAAGCCCCACGCGCGCCTGGATCCTCCAAGCCGCTTCCGCGGGGCCGGCGCTCCCGGAGACCGTCGGGCTTAAGTCCCTGATGTCGACAGGAAATTCCAGGGCTATGGATGACGCTTCCCCAGCCTCGACCGTCCTTGTTTCTCTATAGGCGAGCTTCCCCGCTTCCGCGCCCTCTACGCAGAGGGCATAGTCGTCGGATTCGATCCTGAGCGCCGCGCTTCTCGGATTTCGCAGGACGAGGATGAAGGGCAGCCTTAGCCTGTACTGGTCTAGGGTAATCGCGCTTGCGGCTTCGATCTTCGCCGAAGGGGCCGGCTCCGGCAACGGCGCTGTCGGTTTTCGCGTCGCGCAGTCCGCGAGGAGGGCAAGGCCGACGAGAGCGGCCGCGAGGGCGGGAAGCGCGCGGTTACGGCTCATCCTGTCAGTATAGCCCCGCTTTCCGATCGAATCACCGGTCGGCGGCCGAAGGCGGTAGATCGCGGCCAGGTATTGGCTATCGACGCGCGGCTGCGGGGCATGAATAGCCTCCTTGGGCACTTTGCGCGCCGAAAGCAGTAGATTGATCTACGATGAATCATCCGGTGAAAAAAATTTTTGTGGTGTTCAATCCCAAGGCCGGGAAGGAAAACAGGGGCGACGAGCTTCGCGCCGCCTTAGGCCGCGATTTCGTAGCTCCCGGATGGGCTCAGGAGATCTACGAGACGACGGGCAAGGAGGATGTCTCGGCGATCTGCCGCGCCGCCTGCGAACGAGGCGCCTCCCTCGTCGTCGCCGCCGGAGGGGACGGCACTTTGGTCGGCGTCGCGAACGGCTTGGCGGACAGCTCGATTCCGCTGGGCATCATCCCGCTCGGCACCGCCAATTTCCTGGCGCGCACCCTGCGCATCCCCTTGAAGCTGGACGACGCGGTGGAGCTTCTGGCCGGCGATCACGCCGTGACGGAGGTGGACGCGCTCGAGGTAGGCGGGCGCTATTTCTTCACCAACGTCAGCGTGGGCATCAGCCCAGGCATTATCAGCGGGACCAGATCGGCGGACAAGGAACTCTTCGGCCGCCTGGCCTACCTGATGGCGATGGTCAAGGGGCCGAACATCTTCCGGTCGAGTCGATTCAGGATACGTTTGGATGGACGGCCCCTGTCGGTGCGCGCCGCCGAGCTGGTGCTTTCCAACACGACCCTGCTGGAGAGGCCGAACTTCCTCTTCGGCCCGCCCGAGAGCCTTTTTGACGGTAAGCTCGAGCTCTATGTCCTCACGGCGCGCACTCTGGGCGATTATCTCAGGCTGGCTTGGGACTTGCTCTTTCGATCCGGAAAGCCGGCCGCGAAGCTTTCGCACTGGACGGTGGGACGGAGCGTACGCATCGATGCCTACCGGCGTTCCCTGTTGATCCAGGCCGACGGCGAGTTGATAGGCCGCACGCCTGTCGAGATCCATCTGGAGCCTAAAGCCCTCCGCGTGATCGCGCCCAAGTCGCCAGGCGCCATCGGATAAAAGCTTCGCGCCTTTTAAAGAAGGGACTGGATTGTGCATAGTCGCTTTCGCGACTATGCCGCCCCCTTTTCTATTTCTTCTCGATCTTCCTGATCGTATCGAAGCCGCAATACGGAACCAGCGCCGCGGGCATCTTGATCGACCCGTCCGCCCGTTGGAAATTTTCGATAACCGCGATGAGGCCGCGGGAACAGGCGATGGCGGTGCCGTTGAGCATGTGCAGGTACTTATTCTTCCCGTCCTCGTCCTTGTACTTGACGTTGAGGCGGCGGGCCTGGAAGTCGGTGCAGTTGGAGGTCGAGGTGACCTCGCCCCACTCGCCGCCGTTGCGGCCCGGCATCCAGGCCTCGAGGTCCCACTTGCGGTAGGCGGGGGCGCCGAGGTCGCCGGTGCAGGTATCGACGACGCGGAAGGGTATGCCGAGGCCGGCGAATATCTCCTCCTCGATCTGCCTGAGCTCCTCGTGGATTTTTTCGGAGTCCTCGGGAAGGCAGTAGGAGAACATCTCGACCTTGGTGAACTGGTGGACGCGGTAGAGGCCCTTGGAGAACTGGCCGGCGGCGCCAGCTTCGCGGCGGAAGCAGTGGGAGAGGCCCGCTAGCCTCAAGGGGAGATCTTTCTTGTCGAATACCGAGCCGGAATAGTAGCCTCCGAGCGTGATCTCGGCGGTGCCGATGAGGCATGTCCCCTCGCCCTCGACCGTGTAGACGTTGGATTCGGCCCCGCGCGGGTTGAAGCCGATGCCCTCGAGTATCTCGGTCTTGGCGATGTCGGGGGTGGCGAAGAGGGTGAAGCCCTTTTTTACGAGTATATCGAGCGCATAACGCACCAGGGCGAGCTCGAGGATGACGCCCTGGTTCTTGAGGTAGTAGAACTTGGTGCCCGAGACGCGGGTGGCGGTGTCGAAGTCGATGATGTCGAGCTCCTGCCCCAGCTGGACGTGGTCCTTGGGCGGAAAGTCGAAGGCGGTGGGCGAGCCTGAGCGCTTGACCTCGAGGTTGTCCTTGTCCTCTTTGCCGACGGGCGCTTGCGGATGGGCCATGTTCGGGATCTTGCGGCCTTCCGTATCGAGGGCGGACTCGGCCTCGGCGGACTCGGCCTCGAGGGCGGCGATGCGCTCCTTTAAGGCCTTGCCCTCGTCGATCAGTTTCTGCCGGGCAGATGGCTCCAGTTTGCCTTTCATGGCGGCGGCATTGTCGTTGCGCTTCTTGCGCTCGTCCTCGAGCTCTCGTAAGATCGCGATCCGTTTGTCGTAAAGACGGACGACGAGATCGGCGTCCGCCTTCATGAAACGGTCGGCGATGTTTTTCTTGACCGCGGCGAGGTTGTCCTTGATGAATTTGTAGTCAAGCATAGTGAGGCATTCTACCCGTAAGTTCATAAGCCGGGCAAGTCCGCGGCTCGTCGGCAAGACTGAGCGAAGCAGTGTGAAATTAGAAAATCATGTACTATGTTGATATAAGCCGCTATTAAATGTAATATTACGCGTCTGGATGCAGATGACATTTTGGGGAGGTTTTTCATTATGCGCTACCTTAAATGCGTTCTTGCGATCTTAGCTCTGTCCCTAGTCTTCGCTTCCTGCAAGGTCAGAGTTCCCCAGGCTGAGGTAGATGCCGCAAACACCGCCTTCGCCGAGGCCCAGACGGTCCAGGCCGATGTCCTGGCCGCCGTTTCCTTTAAGGACGCCAGCGCCGCGAACGATGCTCTTCAGGCTAACCTGAATGCCAAGGAATACGGAAAGACCAAAGTTCTCGCGAAGGCTCTTGCCGACGCTTCAGCCAAGGCTAGGGACGACGCGGTCGCCGGACTCGCGGCCGTAAAGGCCGACGTCGCCCAGCTCGGGACCGATATCGCCGCCGAGATTTCCGCCGTCCAGAAGATCTACGCCAAGGCTGTCGTCAAGAAGGCCAAGCTTGATCTCAAGGCGATGAAGGCCGATCTCGCCGCCGCGCCTAAGAGCCTCGCCGATGCCCAGACTCGGACCGACATAGTCGCTTCCGATATCGCTCTCAAGGAGCTCAAGGCTAGTCTCGACGGCTACAAGGCCGCCCTCGCCGCCGCCGGTATCCAGGAGTAAGGTTCGGACTTCGCTCCGATCTTGCGAGAAAAGGGGCTGTCCCTCGTGGACGGTCCCTTTTTTTTCGTATACCATCCATTTATGAAGCTCGATATAAATCCCCGCGGCAATGGCGCTTGCCCCCTCTGCGCCGCCAGCGGCAACTGCAGGATACAGCGGCTCCTGACAGCCGGCGTCGAGAAAGCCGGCGCCGAAGCCGAGATGGAGATCGTCGTCTACGCCTGTCCCTATTTTTCGGAGAGGAAGGGCTCATGATCGACAAGCTCGAGGCCATCTCGGAGCGGCTTCGCGCCCTCGACGAGGAGGTCGCCGACCCCGGTCTGGCCAAGGACCCCCCGCGCTACCGCGAGGCCATGCGCGAGCGTTCGCGTCTGGGAAACATCGACGGGGTCTATGCCGAGTACAAATCCGTCGTCGCTTCACTCGAGGGAGCCAGGGCCATTGTCAAAGAAGAGACCGATCCTGAGATGAGCGAGCTGGCACGCGCTGAGGCGAAGGAGCTCGACGAGCGCCGCGCCGCGCTCGAGACCAAGCTTCAGGATCTTATCGCCCCGCGCGACGAACTCGCCGACAAGCCCGCCATCGTCGAGATAAGAGCCGGCACAGGCGGCGAAGAGGCCGCCCTCTTCGCTTCGGACCTCTTCCGCATGTATTCCCGTTTCGCGGAGAAGCGGCGCTGGAAGATCGAGGTCATGGAAAGCTCGCTCACCGAGCTCGGCGGCTTTCGCGAGATCGTATTCTCCGTGACGGGAGACGCCGTCTACGAGTGCCTGCGCTGGGAGTCGGGCGTGCATCGCGTTCAGCGCGTGCCGGCGACCGAGTCCTCGGGCCGCATCCACACTAGCGCGGTAACCGTGGCCGTCCTTCCCGAAATGGAGGAGACCGAGGTCGATATCCGCGAGCAGGATATCCGGATGGACATGATGCGCTCCTCGGGCCCCGGCGGACAGAGCGTCAACACCACCGACTCGGCGGTGCGCCTGACGCATATCCCCACGGGCCTCGTCGTGCACTGCCAGGACGAGAAGAGCCAGCTGAAGAACAAGGCCAAGGCCATGCGCATACTACGGGCGCGGCTTTTCGAGCTCGAGGACTCCAAGCGACAGGCCGAGCGCGCCGCCGAGCGGAAGAGCATGGTGGGCTCGGGCGACCGCTCCGAGCGCATCCGCACCTACAATTTCCCGCAGAACCGGATTACGGACCACCGCATCGACCTCACGCTCTACAAGCTCGAGCTCGCGATGGAAGGCGACATCGACGAGCTCGTCGATGCCCTCGTGCGCGCGGCCAGGGAGGCTCTCATGAAATCGGAGTCCCTGCCTTCCCAAACGGCGGGCGCGGGGAACCGCCGCACATGAAGGTGAGGGACGCGCTTCGGGAAGGAGGAGCCGCCCTCTCGGGGTCGGAGACGCCCTTCCTGGACGCCTCCCTCCTCCTGGCCGACGCCCTCGCCACCGACAGGACCAGCCTTCTCGCATCTGGCCCCGAGTCTGTCGGGGAAGGGCCGCTCGCGCGCTACCGCGCGCTCATCGCCTCGCGATCCGCCGGCCTTCCCCTTGCCTATATCGTCGGCTACAAGGAGTTCTGGGGCCGCCGTTTCGCCGTCGATGAGCGCGCGCTCGTGCCTCGCCCCGACACCGAGACTCTCGTCGCGGCGGCCCTCGAGCTGGGCGACATCGTCGCGCGCGAAGGCTCGACGGGCTCTGCGCTCCGGGAACGCGTTTTTCGCGTTCACGAACCCTGCTGCGGCTCGGGCTGTGTCGCGATCAGCGTGGCGGCGGACAGGCCATCCTGGGCAGTCTCGGCTTCCGACTTGTCGGAAGCAGCCCTCGAGGTCGCGCGGGGCAACGAGGCATCCCTCCTCGAGGCCGACAGGCCCGGCGGCCCCCTCGCCTTCGCGCAGGGGGACCTTCTCTCCGGCGCGGGCGAATCCTTCGACCTTATCGTCGCCAATCCGCCCTATGTTCCGTCGGCCGAGGCCGAAGCCCTCCTTTCTCTCGGCTGGTCCGAGCCGCGCATGGCCCTCGACGGCGGCGCCGACGGCCTCGGCCTCATCAGGCGGCTGGTTCCCGCGGCGGTCCGCGCCCTCGCGCCCGGCGGGGCCCTCCTCGTCGAGGCCGACGGCGATCAGGCCGCGGAAGTGGCGGATTTGTTTCGCGCATCGCGCTTCGCCGATATAGAAGTCCGCCGCGATTTCGGCGGGAAGGCGCGCGTCACGTCAGGGAGGAAACCGTGGACTCCTTAAGGAGCAGCTTCCTCGCCCGCTCGGGCGAGGCCTATGGGGACGATGATGCCTTGCGCATAGCCTCGGCCCTGGCTTGGACCGAAGAGAGGCTTACCGGGAGGCTCAGGGCATCGGGGGAGGGCGCCTGGACTCATGACCTCCGAGTGGCCGATATCTTGCTCGGTCTCGGGCTGGACGCGGACTCGGTGATCGCCGGCCTCCTTCACGACGTCCTCGACGGTCACCCCGAAGGCATGGACGCCGAGGAGGAGGACGCCGCCGACGATGGGGAGGGCGCCGCGCGGACCAAGCGGAGGGCCGGCTCGCCCGAGCGGATCAAGGCCGAGGCGGCGACCTCGCGCCGCAACGCGCTCGTGGCGCTAATAGGGGAGCGCTTCGGCGCCAATGTCGCCCTCCTCGTGGAGGACACTTCGCGCCTCGCCGCCCTCCGCGCCAAGAATAAGACCGTGCATGCGGCGGAAACGATCCGAAAAATGCTCTTCGCGATGGCTAGCGACATCCGAGTCATCATCATCAAGCTCGCCGATAAGCTCGACAGCATGAGGACCCTGAAGTACCTCTCCGAGGAGATGCAGAAAGAGATCGCGGCCGAATGCCTCGACATATACGCCCCCCTCGCGGACAGGCTCGGCATCAGCTGGATGAAGGACGAGCTCGAGGACCTTTCGCTCAAAGCCGTCAATCGCGAAGCATTCGACCAGATCAAGGACATCGTCGCGGACAAGAAGGGCGAGCGCGAGTCCTTCCTCCAGCGGATCGAGGGCGAGATACTCGACGCGGCGCGGGCCGAGGGCATCGAGGTCGAGGCCTCGGCCCGCGCGAAGCATTTCTACTCGATTTACCAGAAGATGCGCAAGAAAGCCAAGGCGGCCGAGGAGCTCTTCGACCTCCTGGGCCTGCGGCTCATATGCGAGAGCGAGAACGAGTGCTACGCCGTTCTCGGCATGGTGCATCGCCTGTGGAAGCCGATGGACGGGCGCTTCAAGGACTACATCGCGATGCCCAAGGCCAACGGCTATCGCAGCCTCCATACGACGGTGATGTGCTACGAGGGGCGCCTTCTCGAGGTGCAGATTCGCACGCGCGAGATGCATCGCGTCGCGGAGTATGGCGTCGCCTCGCACTGGCTGTATAAGAAAGGCTCCGCCGCCGAGGCGCCTAAGCCCGAGGACTTGCCCATCGTCAATCGCCTCAAGGAGTGGAGCGGCTTCGTCTCGCAGGGGGCGGTTTATCTCGAGGAGATCAAGCGCGAGCTGCTTAAGGACTCGATATTCGTCTTTACGCCTAAGGGCGATGTCATCGAGCTGCCCGCCGGCTCGACGCCCCTGGACTTCGCCTTCGCCATCCACACCGACGTCGGCATCCATTGCCTCGGCGCCAAGGCCGACGGGCAGATAGTTCCCCTCGACGGCGAGCTGATGAACACCCAGGTCGTCGAGGTCCTCACTTCGCCCCAAGCGCGCCCCAACATGAATTGGCTGCGCATCGCGCGCACCAGCAAGGCCAAGGCCAAGATCCGCGCATGGCTCGTCCAGGACGGCGAGGCCCTCGCGATCGACCGCAACATCGTAGCGGGGCATCGCGGCGCTTCCGTCGCGCGGCCTGCGCCGCCTCCGCAGGGACGCGCCGCGCCCTCTATGAGCCGCGTGATCGAGAGCGTCAAGGGCGGCGCCCATTCGGGCGCGATCGAGTATAGGTCGGTCGAGCCGGGCGAGGCGGTAAGCAACGACCGCGCCGGCGTAGCCATAGGCGACGCCAAGAACATGATGATTCGAATAGCCGGATGCTGCCACCCCGTGACGGGCGACGAAATCGTGGGCTTCGTCTCGAGGGGAAGGGGCATCATCGTGCACCGCGCCGATTGCCGCTCGGTGCGCGCGATAGCCGATTTCGCCGAGCGCCGAATCGACGTGAGCTGGGAGGATTCGACGGCCTTCGCCACAGCTCGGTTTCGCATAACCTCTCGCAAGAGTCCCGACCTTTTCGCCGAGATCGAGAACGCCGTGCGCAAGTTCAAGGGCCGCCTCTGCGAAGGCCGCCTCAGCGAGCGGGGCGACGGGACCTTTTCCGGTTCCTTCACGATGGAGTTCGAATCCAAGGAAGACGTGAAGCGGGCGGTTAAGGCTTTACGGGCGCTTCCTTCGATCAGCGCGATAGAAGAGGACGATTAGGACCCTTCGGTTCATCTCGCGGGGACGAAGTCGGAGAGGGGCAGGCCGAGGACTAGGTCGGGATCGCCCAAGGCGACCCAGGCCGAAGGTCCCTCGAGAAGCCTCTGCCTCGCGACGCGCGCGACGTCTTCGGCGCTTACCGCGCTGATGCGTCCCGCCATCCGGAAAAGGGCGGTGCCGTCGCCCCCGGCGGCGAGGTCGCGCGCGATGTGCGCCGCCATGCCCTCGGAAGAGGCGCCTCTCGAGTAGGAGGCCGTAATCGCCCGGGCCTTATACGCGTCTAGGCTGCGGGCGAGCGGCGCAAGCGCCGCCGATCCCATTCCCTTACTCCCGACCGAGCTCGGCGCTGCCTGGCCGCCGACGTCGATGCAGAGGCCCGAGGCTAGCTCGGTTATCGCCGCGTTGACCGCGCTCTTGGCCGCCGCCGGATCAGTCGTCTTGTACACGGTGACGCTCGCCGAGGGCGCGGCCGCCGCGGAGATCCGCGCCCAGGCGCCGTAAGCCAGGGCTCGCTCCCCGCGCAATCCTTCGAGGAGGAGGTCGTCGAGCATGGCGAGGGCCACGGTCAGGGCGGCGTAGTCGGGCGAGGACTCCTCGGGAGCGGCGAATTCGCCGCGTATGACCGCTGAGCCCGGCGTCGCCGATAGGGAAAGCGCCTTGAACCAGGGCCGTATCGGAAGCGCGGCGACTTTGGCCCCAGCCGGGCTCTCGCGCTCGTCCTTCCGGAGATCCTCGGGGGCGATGCCTCGGGGCAGGGCGGAGAAAAGAGGGCCTAGACGGCCGGCGAGGTCCAGGGGGTCGGCGTCCGCCACCACGACTACGAACAAACGCTCGGCGCTAAAGCGGCTGGTCCAATATCGCATAACGCTCTCGCGCGTCGCGGCGGCGAGGGAAAACGCGGTGCCGCGCGGAGGCAGAGAGTAGGGATGGTCCTTGTAGAGCCCCGAACGGAGTTCCGCGGCCGCTCGGAGCAGGGGATCGCCCGATTCCCTGCGCTCCGCCACGCGAGCCTCGCGGAGGCTGCGGTCGAAGTCGTCTTGAGCGAAGGCGGGGGAGGCGAGGGCGCGCGCGACGAGCTCGAGGAGTCCTGTAAGGCTCTCGACGGGGCAGACGAGTTCGAGGGCGATGTCATCGTAATCCTCGAGCTTGAGCTCGATCGACCCTCCGGCCTCGAAGACGGCCGCTTCGACGCTGCCGGGCTCCGAACCCGCCGCGGCCCTGGCCGCCGCGGCCAAGGCGAGGGCTTCGAGCCCCGCCTCCTTGGCCTTGATGGCGAAGCCGTCGCGGACGAGGACTATCCTAGCCGCCGCCGTCCTCCTCCCCGACTGACGCTTTATAGCAAGCGTCGCGCCGTTGGGAAGCGTCTCGCGCCGGTAATCGGAGAGGGCTGCGTCGAGGTAATCGATGCGCCGCTTCGCGGGCCTGACGCTCTCCAGACGGGGGATCCCTCGGTCGTCTACTCCGCCGAGCGCGTCGGCCCGCGCGGGCAGGAGCGCCGCGGCCCCCGGCGAGGCGGGAGTCTCCGCAGCCATGACAGGCGGTCGGGAGGCGCAGGACCACGACAGGGCGATCGTCGCGACCGCGGCCGCGAAGGAGACGGCCGCAAAAGCGGCCGTCGACAACCTCATTTTTGCCACCAGAAGGCGTTGGAGGCGCTCACCGTCTCGAAGCCCGAGAGAGCGAAAGAGCGCTTTTCCCTCTCGACATCCGCGGGATTCATCCTGATGGCGACGACCTCCAGGTTTCGCATGATGTACGAATCGAGGAAGGCCGAGACTTCCTTGCTTCCCGTCTTGGCGAGGACTTCGGGGTAGCCGGCGAAATAGTCCACCGAGGCCGTGGCCCACCAGAAGGCGAGAGTGTCTATCATGCCTTCTGCCGTGTCGGTCTCCATGGCGCGGTAGTCGAGGATGCGCTTGCGAGCGGCGTCGTACTCCGCGGGCGAGAAGTACGATGGATCCGACTTCATCGAGGTGATCTCGAAGGCTCTCTCTCTCTCCTTGAACAATCTAGCCCTGTCCACGGCGGACGCGGCGCTGTCGACGGCGAAATACGAGGAGATGGAGATGCGTCCGCCGTCGCGTTGGCTGACATAGCTCGCGACGATGCCGTCTTTCCCGCCCAGTTTGGGAACGTTGGCCTCGAGGGCCGACTTGAAGCGGCCATCGGGGGGAGAGACGAGGGAGCTCCATAAATCCGCGGCGTAGCTCGACGCGGGGTCGTAGGCGAGATCGGGGCCACGATAGCGCGCCTCGATCATCCCGACCCCCTCGGGCATGGCGGGGTCGGGATAGACGATCCAGGTGGGCCTGACCACGCCTGGCTTGGGGTTTGGCGGAAGGCTCTTGGCCCAAGGATTGGATCCGGCCGCCCATCCTCCGAAGGCCGCTTCGGCGGCGGCGCGCACTTCGTCGGCATCGATGTCCCCGCCGACGAAGATCGCCGCGTTGCTCGGGACGAACCAGGTCGCGGCGATAGCCTTGAGCGAGGCGACCGTGGCCGCGCGCACCGTCTTCTCGTTTCCCGCGCTGTCCCGTCTCCAGGGATACTTGGCGAAGAGCCTTTTGTCGAGGGCGGCCTGGTAGATCGCGTCGGGATCGGCCGAGCGATCGCGAATCTCCCGGACGACGACCTCTTTTTCCGCCTCGAGCGCGTCGGCGTCTATTGTGGGCGAGATCAGGGTATCGGCCCAGAACGCGAGCCCCCTCGCGACCTCGGAAGAGGGAAGGGTTATCCAATAATCGATGTGCTCCGTGCCCGTGCCGCCGTTCCATTCGGAAACGCCGAGGGAAGCGAGGGCGGCCTTTACTCCGGCCGCGCCCGGGTGCGCCGCCGATCCTCTGAACAGCATGTGCTCGTAGAGGTGGAAGAGGCCCGCGTTGTCGCTTCCCTGCGATATCGCTCCGGCCTTGAAGACGATTTGGATTCGGGCGAGAGGCACCGCCGCGTCGCGGTATGCGTAGACCTCGAGGCCGTTCGCGAGCTTGAAGCGGCTGAGTCCGGGAATGCCGGCCATTTCCTCCGCGCTGAGCGCGAGCGAGGCCGAGGCGAATAGCAAGAACGCCGAGAGGATTATCTTTTTCATAGCGGACGCAAGAGTAGCCCTCGGCCTCGAGCATGTCAACGTTATTGCCGACGCCTAGCCTCCCATGGTAACATGGCTAAGCGCCATGCCGCTCCTGCAAGATCGAAAAGCCTTCTCTCGTCGTCCCGACCGCAGCCTCGGCTGGGCAGCCATGGAGTCGAAGCAGGCGGCCGCCGTCGCCCGCGCCTTAGCGACCTGCGCCGCCGACGCCGCGGGCAAGGTCGTCGGGCCCTTGTCGCCGCCGGCCGAGCTCATGCCCTTCCCTTCGCCCTTCCGCCGGCGCGCGACGATCGTCGATATCCTGAAACTCCTTCTCGCCTGGATAGCGGCGCTCCAGCTTTGCTACCTCCTCGCGACGGCCATCCTCATCACGCTATACAGCGGCATCGACCCTCCGGCGACGGTGCTCATGGCCTACAGGAAATGGACCTTCGGCTGGGCCATACAGGCTCCGAGGCCCCTCTCTCTCAAGAAAGTCCCGCGCTACATCCGCTCTATGCTGATCGCAGTCGAGGACGGGAAATTCTATGAGCATCACGGAATCGATTTCGAGGCCTTCCAACGCGCCCGCGAGATCAACAAGCGGCTGGGCAAGCCCCTCTACGGCGGAAGCACTCTCACGATGCAGGTGGCGCGCACCCTCTTTCTCGTTCCGGTCAAGAGTTATGCCAGGAAATATCTCGAGGTGCTGACCGCCCTGGAGCTCGAGGCCCTCTTGCCCAAGGACCGGATACTCGAGCTCTATTTCGGTTATGCCGAGTGGGGCAAGGGTCTATTCGGGATCGAGTCCGCCTCGCATAAATGGTACGGCCGCGACATATCGGCGCTATCGCGGGACGAGGCCGCGCGTCTCATCGCCCTGCTTTCATCGCCGATCAAATACGGACCGGACACGCTTCAAAGGAACGGCATACTGAGGGAACGCTACCGTTATTTGTCCGCGCGCTTCGATCCGCCGGCGCAGTCCGCCATCGTGACGGAGACAGCGCCGCCGCTCTCGCCCGAACCGGGGGCGGACGTCGAGACCGAATCCGCCGCGGAAGCGCCCGCGGCTGACTGATAGATGAGTATGCAACGACCGCCTCGATGCTGTACATTCGCGAATCGGGCGCGGAGGTGCGAAGAAGCATGGCTAGCCTCAACATAACGAGCGAGATAGGGGCGCTTAAGCGCGTCATGGTGCATAGCCCCGGCCCCGAGGTAGAGGCGATGACGCCGAAGGAAGCCGAGGCCGATCTCTATAACGACATTATCCCCCTCTCGGCGATGCGCTCGGAGTTCGACGTGCTCAAGTCCTTTCTCGGAATGGTCGCGGAGGTCCTCGAGCTCAAGGACCTCCTTGCCCAGACCCTTGCCGACGCCGGCAACCGCTATGAGTTCCTCGATGGCCTCGCCCAGCTCTGTCCCGTTCGCGGCCGCATGGAAGAGCTCATGGCGATGAATCCCGCCGAGCTTTCCCGCGTCGTGATCGAGGGCCTCCCCGCGCTGCGGGGCAGTCTCGCCGGAACCCTGAGCCCGAGAAGCTTCTCGCTTAGGCCCCTGCCCAACACCTACTTCATGCGCGACTCGGCGGCCGTGGTCCGCGATTGGGCCATCTCCTCGGCCACCGCCTACGACGTGCGGCTCATCGAGTCGATCATCGCGCGCTTTATTTTCCGCAGGCATCCCGATTTCCATGCGAAAGGCCTGCTCATAGACGGTCCCCGCGAGCGGAGCCGCTTTATTACCATTGAGGGCGGCGATGTCGTCGTGCTTTCGTCTACGATCCTCGCGGTGGGCGTGTCCGAGCGCACCACGGCCGACTCGGTGGAGAGGCTCGCCGCCAACGCAGCTAAGGGTTTCGGCGAAGACATGATCATCTTCGCGGTGGTGCTGCCGCGGGAGAGGGCATGTATACACCTCGACATGGTGTTCACGGCGGTGGATCGCGACGCGGCCCTCGTCTATGCGCCCCTAATGACGGGGCGCAACCGCGCTCGCGTAGTCCGCATAGACGCGGGGCCGAACGGATCCCTCCGTTTCGGCGAGGAAGAGGGGCTTCTGCAAGGGCTCTGGGGGGCGGGCATCGATCTCGAGCCTCTGTCCTGCGGCGGGAACGATCCCCTCTTTCAGGAACGCGAGCAGTGGTGGTCGGGAGCCAATTCCTTCGCCTTCGCGCCGGGCAAAATAATCATGTATTCCTGCAATGCGAAGAGCCTCAACGTACTCGCTGACGCAGGCTTCGCGATCCGAGAAGCCCGAGACTTCATCGAGGGAAGGGACAAGGTCGAAGACTTCGAGCGCCTCGCGGTAAGTTTCGAGGGGATCGAGCTCGCCCGGGGAGGGGGAGGGGCGCGCTGCATGACTATGCCCGTGGAGAGGGAGGACGTACATTTCTAATATTTACCGTGTAATGGGCCTTGAATCCGCGATCGCAATAGATGATATTTTGCTTTATGGAAAATATCCATGGCTGCGAGGATTCCGAAGTCCTGATGGAACGCCTCATGCGCGTCGAAAATGCGCTTTTCTACTTGAAGGCCAAGTCGAAGTGCTTCCCTCGTTGGGATAACAGCGAGGTAGAGAGGCTCGAGCGGCTGCGCGTCGAGCTTCGAAGCCGCTGCGAGCGGCTCTGTCAGCAAGAAGCGGCGATCGCGGGCTAGCCTACTGACCCGGCAATGAAACATTTAACTCAGCGTCGCAAAAAACCCGCTACGGCTAAGGCTTTTTGCGACGCCGTTGCAAATATTAAATTGCCGGGTCAGCAATCTCCTTATCCGCTTTTCCCTAGCTTACCTGCCGCAGCAGCCGCCGCCTCCTCCGCCTCCGCTCGCCGTAGCGCGATAGGCGCCGATCTCCGCCTTTATCTTCTTCATGTCAATCTTAGCCAGATCATCGACAGTCTTCACATAGCCGTGGAGCATCCCCATGCCGCACTGGAAGGTGAAATCGGCCGTTATCGGAATGGGCGGCGTCTCGAGCTGTCCCTTGGAGAGGTCGAGGCCGCCGTTGTACTCGGGGAAAATGACTTGATGGTTACAGGCGGTCAGTCCCTGTGCCTTGAACTTGATGATCGCTTTCATGCCTTTCTGGAGGACGAGGGCCGCCGGCAATTAGCCCTGAGCGCTGACATCGACGGTAATTTCCTGGAAGCCGTCCTTGATGACCGGTAAGCCGATCGTATCGATGGGCGATTGGTCGCCGCGCGCGGCGACGCCGGCGAATGCCGGGTTGCTCGCGCCTGAGCAGCAGCCGCCTATACTTTGCGTCCCGCCTTGATTGAGCAGGTCGTTTAATCTAATTCCTTGATCAGGCGGAAGCGTCTCGGCTGAGCCAGGGGCAGCTTTCCCAATATCAGCTACGACGGTGATTCTGCTGCGGATCATGCCCATCCAACAGCTGTAGGCGATGACGCCTTCCTTTTTAGGCGTGAACTCCACGAGGTTATCGCCCGGTTCGAGTTTCTTTTGGATTCCGTACTCCGGGACCGCAATCGCGTCGTTGCAGCCGTTGAGGTCCGCCGCTCTGATGCGGATAGTCCATTTTAAAGGAACGCCCGCCTTGACGACGAAGGGCACGTAGTTGTTGGGCCCGAAGACTGTCGTGATCGCCTGCGAGCCCCCCGAAAGCGTCGCGGCGAGCGGTCCCTCGCTCGACGCGTCCGAGACGAGGAGGGCCTTCGCTTTCGCGCTCGCCGAGCCAGCCCTCATCGTCGGGAGCGCGATGCCCGCGAGCGACGCCGCTCTCGCGAAGGTGACGACACCGAGGAACATCACGAGGACGGCGCTCGCCTTGATCATCACGGGCATAAGCCTGCGGGGCAGCAGCGCCGCGGCGAAGCCGAAGCCGAGCATAAGTGGAACTGTGCCGGCGGAGAATATGAACATCGATAGCGCGCCCGCAAAGGCGCTGCCGGTACCCAGGGCATAGAGCTGCATCGTCTGCAGCGGGCCACAAGGCATGAGGCCGTTGAGCAGGCCTACCGCGAAGGGCCCTCGCTTGCGGAAGCCTCGGCCAAGGCCGGTGCCGAAGCGTCCGATCGATTCCCGAATCGCCACAGGGAAGAGCCGCGATGGCGAGGGAATCTTCGATATGATGCCGAGCATCTTGAAGCCGAGGACCACCATGAAAAGCCCGGCCGCCGCGGCGATGATGCCTTTGACGATGGGCGAGAAGCTGAAAGCAGAGCCCAGGGCGCCCACGATGCCGCCGATTATCGTGTACGAGATTATCCTGCCGGCGTTATATAAGAGGCCGGGGCCGAGTCGCGCGCTCATCGTCGCGCTCTGCGACAGGGCGATGCCGCCGCACATCGCGACGCAGTGGACGGACGTTAGCAGGCCGATCACGAAGAGCATGCCATAGCCGATGGAGGCGTCCACTTTAGGGAGGGAGTTGAACAATCCCGCCTGTGTCGCGATCATATAGATGGCTACGAGCACGACTCCGATGCCCAGGGCGATCATCGTCCCTGCGGCGCTTCTCTTATCCTTGACTGCATAACCGATTTTTTCGATGACGGCTTGAAGTTGATCGACCGAGGTGTTCTCGTCTTCGTATTCTACCCATGCGGTCCCGCCCTTGAGGCTCGCCTTAGCATCGACTACGCCTGGGACCTTGCGAAGCGCCGCTGAAATCCTCGCCTCGCAGGAAGAACAGGTCATTCCTGCGACGAATATTGTGGTTTGCTTTTTGCCCATCGCGGTTACCTCTCTCGGTTTCGTGCATTTCTCGATGCAACCATATCCGGTAACTGTGAACGCAGCATGAACGCCGGGCGCTTACTCTATGGAATCGGCTTAGGGCTTTGGTAGACTCACTATAAAGGACGCGCCGCCCAGATCCGAATCGCCGACTTCTATCCGGCCTCCGTGGGCTTTCACGATTTCCAAGGCTATGGCGAGGCCGAGGCCGCGCCCTCCGGAGTCCTGCGCGCGCGAACGGTCCAAGCGGTAGAAGCGCTCGAAAACGCGATCGCGCTCTTCCTTGGGGATGCCGGGGCCCGAGTCATCGACCGCGATATAGGCGACGCCGCGTTTGCCGCCCTCGTTGATCCTGGCGTGGTCCGCCCAGACGCTCACCTTGACTTTGCTTCCTTCTGGACTGTATTTGAGGGCATTCGAAATAAGGTTGTACACGACCTCGACGATTCGCATGTAATCCGCGGTGAGCACCGGCCCCTTTGAATCCCTGCATTCCACCGATAGCTCGATTCTTTTCGCCGTGGCTTGCGCGGCAAAGAGGGAGACAGCCTGCCGCGCGATCTCCAGCGTGTCCACTTGCTTTAAGTCCAACTTGAGTTCGCCAGATTCGATCGTCTCCAGCTCCCGCAAGGAGTCTATCAGGCGAGAAAGCCTGATGGTCTCTTCGTGCATCGAGCGGAGAGTCGCGATGTCGAGGGGATAGACACCGTCGATCATCGCCTCTACGGTGCCCTGGATTAGGGTGACCGGAGTCCGCAGCTCGTGGGCCGCGTCGGCGATGATCCTTTTTTTCGCCTCTTCGAGGCGCCTGAGCTCCTCCGTCATCGTATTGAACGAAACAGAAAGCTCGGCTATCTCGTCGTTGCTTCGTATCGCTACGAGGATCGACAGATCGCCCGCGGCCACCCTGCGAGCCGCGGCGTTGAGGGATGCGAGGGGATCGGTCACGCGGTTCGCGAAAAGCAGTCCCAATAAAAGGGCGATCAAGCTTGCCCCCAGCGTAGCCCAGAGGATGGACGCGGCGACGGATGCGAGGAAGCGCTCGTCGATGCCCGTGAGGGAGGAGTCGACCATCGATCCGACGAGTACGGTCCCGACCCTTTCGAAATTGACCGTTATGGGGAAGCCGTGGGCGAGATGCCTCGCCGGATGGATCGATCCGAGCAGCTTGCCCGATGTGTCCGCGACGATTATGCCGCCTAGGTCGGCCACCGCGATGCGGTCGGCCAGAAGGTTCCGTATCGCATCGTCAGGATACGCGGCGATGCTCGCCACGTCGGCGCCGTGAATGCTTTTATCCAGCGTCAGCAAAACCTGGTTGGGAATTCCGGAAAGAAAGGCCTGGACATGGTCCCAGCTGCGGTTGGCCGAGTAGTACTCGCTCAGGATCGTGGCGTAGGCCTTGGCCTTCGCGGCGTCTCCCGAGAAGACGAAAGAGCGAAACAAGTTCTCGGTCGTGAGCCTTACAAGGAGCAGAGAGGCTGCCGATCCGACAAGTATCACGGCGCAGAAAAAGAGGGAGAGGCGGTACCTAAGCTTCATCGGGCCGCTCGAGAAATCTGTACCCGACGCCGCGCATGGTGCCGATGTATTTCGGGGCCTCGCTGTCGTCCCCGATAGCCTTGCGGATATTTTTGATATGGGCGTCTATCGTGCGCTCGTAGCCTTCGTAGCTCGCTCCGACGGCGCGCTCGAGTATCTCGAGCCGGGTCCACACCCTGCCGCTCTCGCGCATGAGTAAGCGCAAGATGTCGAATTGTATAGCGGTCAAGTGGACGATTCGACCGGCGACGGCGGCGCTGCGCTTCCGGGTGTCCAGCTCCACATCGCCGCGCTTTATTAGTGCCGGCGCGCCTTCCCGCTCGGTGGCGCTCGTGAACGAATTGCCAGCGAGAGCTCCGCCGGAGCTCCGCCTAAGGACGGCGCGGACCCGCGCGACGAGCTCCCTCGGGCTGAAAGGCTTCGAGATATAGTCGTCCGCCCCCAGCTCGAGGCCTAGAACGCGGTCTATTTCCTCGGTCCGCGCGGTCAGGAGAATGATGGGCACGGTCGAGGTCCTACGCGTTTCCCGCGCGACTTCAAGGCCGTCCGCGATCGGCATGTTGATGTCGAGGACGAGGCAGTCGGGCGACTCGCTCTTGAAGAGCGAGATCGCGCGGCCGCCGTCGAAGGCGAGGACCACCTCGAAACCCGCGGCCTCGAGGTAGCTGCCCACCATCTTGGCGATCTTCTCCTCGTCGTCCGCGACGAGAATTTTAGCGGGCATGTATCCTCCTTTAGGCTATGGCGACCGCCATCACGAGATGGCGACCGCCATCACGAGATGGCGACCGCCATCTCGTGATGGCGACTACTGCATAGCCCGCCTCGGCCACGGCCGCTTTGAGGGCCGCGTCGTCGAGGGCGCTGCCGGTCACGACCGCGCTCTTTTGGGCGAGGTCCACCTCGGCACCCTCGACTCCCGATACCTCGGTCAGCGCGTTCTTGACATGATTGACGCAATGATTGCAGCTCATGCCTTCGATCGATAGTGTCTTCTTCATCGGATACCCCCTTTGGCTTGACGTGTATGGTTTGAAGCGCTTTAATCGCAATGCGTTGGTCAGGACCGATACCGAGCTCATCGACATGGCGGCGGCCGCGAGTATCGGGTTGAGCAAGGGCCCGCCGAAGGCGTACAGGAGGCCCGCGGCCACGGGTATGCCGAGGACGTTGTAGCCGAAGGCCCAGAAGAGGTTTTGCTTTATATTCCGAATGACGTTCCTGGAAAGCTTGATCGCCGTGGGCACGTCCATGAGATCGGAGCGCATGAGAACGATATCGGCGCTCTCCATGGCGACATCGGTGCCCGAGCCTATGGCGATCCCCACATCCGCCTGAGCCAGAGCGGGAGCGTCATTGATGCCGTCGCCGACCATGGCGACCTTTTTGCCTGCGGCCTGGAGTTTTTTCACTTCGGCTGCCTTGTCCTGCGGCAGGACTTCGGCGAGTATCGTGTCGATGCCGACTTGCCTAGCGATGGCCTCGGCGGTCCGCCTCGAGTCCCCGGTTATCATCGCGATCGAAATGCCCATTCGATGGAGGGCCGCGATGGCCTTCGCGCTCGATTCTTTAACCGGATCCGCGACCGCGATCATGCCGGCGTACTTCCCATCGACTGCAATGTACATCGGGGTCTTGCCTTCTCCGGATAGGCGATCGGCGTCCGCTACGCCGGCGGCAGAATCGACGCCCTGAACGGTGAGGTGCCTGGCATTGCCCAGAAGGACGCGTCGCTGCGCGATGAGGGCGCTTATGCCGTAGCCCGGCACTGCGGCGAAATCCGTAGCGCCTAAAACCGCCGCGCCTCGCTCCGCGGCCGCGCGCAGGATCGCCTCGCCGAGGGGGTGCTCCGATGCTTTCTCGGCCGAGGCAGCGAGGGATAGGAGGCCCAGTTCGTCCAGGCCGAGGGAGGCCAGCTCCGGAGCGGGGACGATGTCGGTCAGCTCAGGCCTTCCTTTGGTGATCGTACCGGTCTTGTCAAAGACTATCGTATCGATCTTATGGGCGGTTTCGAGGGCTACTCCCGACTTGATGAGGACGCCATGCTCGGCTCCCTTTCCCGTGCCGACCATGATGGCCGTCGGGGTGGCCAGGCCGAGGGCGCAGGGGCAGGCGATGGTGAGAACGGCGACGAAGACGGTTAGGGCGAAGACGGCCGTGTGGCCCAGCAGCAGCCACGTTCCGGCGGTCAGGATCGCGATGCCGAAGACTATCGGCACGAAGATCCCCGAGACGATGTCGGCCATCTGCGCGATAGGCGCCTTGGATCCTTGAGCGTCTTCGACTAGTTGGATTATTCGGGCAAGCATCGTGTCGGCGCCGACCTTGGTGGCCTTGAAAGTGAGGCTGCCGTTCTTGTTGATGCTGGCGCCGATGACCTGGTCGCCCACTCCCTTCTCCACCGGGATGCTCTCGCCGGTTATCATGGACTCGTCGATGGCGCTGTGGCCGCCGATCACTTCGCCGTCTACGGGGATCTTCTCGCCGGGGCGGACCATGACGATGTCGCCCGCCTCCACCTCGTCGATCGGTATCTCGATCTCGGCTCCGTCATGGATAACCGTCGCTGTCTTGGGCGCGAGTCCCATCAGCTTCTTGATCGACTCCGAGGTGCGGCCCTTGGTGACGGCCTCGAGCGATTTGCCGAGGAGGATCAGGGTGATTATGACTCCGGCGGTTTCGAAGTAGAGGCTGCCGACGGCCCCGAAATCGCCGGCGGAAATCTTGAACGTAGAATAGACGCTATACAGGACGGCAGCCGAAGTGCCCATCGCGATCAGCGAATCCATGTTTGGGGAGCCGTGAAGTATTGCCTTGACGCCGACGACATAAAAGCGATAACCCGCCGCGATAATCGGCACGACCAGGCAGATCTCGAGGAGCGCGTAGCGCAGCGGGTAGTTCATCGCATTGATTGCGGCCGGAAGTGGCCAGCCGAGCATGGCGCCCATCGCGATATATAGCAGGGGAATCGAGAAGAAAGCCGACACGGCGAACTTCGTCCAGAGCGCGCGGATCTCGCGCTCCTTGGCCGCCTTGTGCTCGTCCGTCCTCGACTCCCGGTCATCGACGGCCTCGTAGCCCGCCTTGGCAACCGCGGTTTTAATCTGATCGATCGTGAGCTTCCCCTTATCGAACTTGACGAGGAGCTTCTCGGTAGAGAAATTGACCGCCGCCTCCTCGACGCCGGGAAGTTTCTTCACCGCCCGTTCGGAAGCTTGTGCGCATGCCGCGCAGGTCATGCCCTTAATTTTAAGCTGTAGCGCTTGTACCATCTTGAGGCTCCTTATCCAATATACTTCTCGAGGATCATCGAGATTTCATCGATCTTCTCGCTGCCGTCCTTGGCCTTGATGGCGTCCGCCACGCAGGTCTGCATGTGCTGCTTGAGGATGATGAGGTTGACTTTCTTGAGAAGGGCCGTCGAGGCCATGATCTGCTTCGAGACGTCGATGCAGTATCGGTCCTCTTCTACCATTTTGATGATGCCATCGATCTGCCCGCGAACGGTCTTCAGGTGCCCGAGGGCTTTGGCGCTTTCGCAGCTGCTATGGTCCAAATTGATCTCCTTACGGTCGCGTCAGCGTAGCGGCGTTAGCCGTTTCGTGACACCCCCACCCAGTGGGGGAGGGTGTAGTAGAAAATATAAGCCCCTTCACAGCCTCCGTCAAGGTTTAATGCCTCCCGAAGTGTGAAGGGGCTGTGAAGGCCCTATGTTTTTTCGCTCAGCTGCAGCCGGTCGTCGAACCGCATGTTTCGCATTTGAGGCAGGTCCCGTTGCGCACCAGCGTCAGGTGGCCGCAGACGGGGCAGGGGTCGCCCTCGTAGCCCTTGAGGCGCGCCACGCGGCTGCCCTCGCGGGCGGCCTTGAATCGCGCCGCCGACTCGGTATCGGTGCGGGCGATGCGCGCGGCCTCGCCGGTTTCCGGCGGGCGGTGGGTGGGGGCCGAGCCCGCGTGGGTCGCGGCCGTCCTGTGCCCCGCGACGCCGTTGGGCGAGCGCGAGTCCTGGGCGGAAGTGGACTCGAGGTCCTCGGGCTTGACTTGGCCGAGTTCGTGGCGCTCGAGATAGGCGATCGCGAGATCGCGGAAGATGTAATCGAGGACGGATGTCGCCATCTTGATGTAGTCATGGCCCTGGACCATCCCGTTGGGTTCGAAGCGCGTAAAGGTGAAGGCATCGACATATTCCTCGAGGGGCACGCCGTATTGGAGGCCGAGGGAGACGGCTATGGCGAAGGAGTTGAGGATGGATCGGAAGGCCGCTCCCTCCTTGTGCATATCGAGGAATATCTCGCCTATCGCCCCGTCGTCGTACTCGCCCGTGCGCACGAAGACCGAGTGGCCTCCTATTTTAGCCTTCTGCGTGTAGCCCGAGCGGCGGTTGGGAAGGGCGCGGCGTACGCCGCGGGGGGCGGCGGGCATGCCGGGCAGGTCCTGATCGTGCGTTTCGCGCGGGATCCCGTCGCCTTCGTCGTCGTACCCGTCCAGGCCTCCGGGCGAGGCTTCGCCGAGAGCGTTCGCTTCGAGGGCCACGATGGAGTCCGCTATGACGTCCGCGCCGGGCGCGAGAGCCGAGAGCGGCTGGGAAAGCTTGGAGCCGTCCCTATACAGGGCGATGGACTTGAGCATCGAGCGCCAGGCGAGCATGTAGGCGCCCTTCACGTCTTCGTAGGTGGCCGAGTTGGGCATGTTTATGGTCTTCGAGATGGCGCCCGAGACAAAAGGCTGGACTGCCGCCATCATGGCGATGTGGGCTGTCCAGCTTATAGAGCGCGTGCCCTTTTTGCCGGAAACCGTCGCGGTGTCGAAGACGCCGAGGTGAGCGTTCTGGAGTCCGGGGGCTCCCTCGAGGCCCATGGTTCCGCAGGCGTAGAGTTCGGCCTCCTCGATTTCGGCCTCGGAGAAGCCCAGGTGGAGAAGGAGATTGAAGCCTGGGAGGGAATAGGTCGCCTCGGGCAATGAGAGGGCCTCGAAGGCTTCGGCCCCGAGGACGTAGGGCGCGAAGCATCCCTCGAGGGAAATGGCGTCCTTGAGGGCCGCCTCGACCTTGTCGAGGGCGGCTGCGGGAAGGCCCTTCGCCGCGAGCGACTCGTAGGACAGGATGCCCGCCGCCCCTTTGAGCGTGCCGCGCCCGAGGGCGTAGGCCTCTATTTCGCCTATCGCGGCCTCGGCGTAACCCAGGGCGCGCAGGGCGGGCGGGACCGACTGGTTGATGATCTTGAAGTAGCCGCCTCCGGCGAGTTTCTTGAACTTGACGAGGGCGAAGTCGGGCTCGACGCCGGTCGTGTCGCAGTCCATGAGGAGGCCGATGGTGCCCGTGGGCGCTATAGCGCTCACCTGGGCGTTGCGATAGCCCGATTTCTCGCCGATCGCAAGGGCCTGGTCCCAGGAGTCGCGGGCCGCGGCGACGAGGTTTTCCGGACAGCTCGAGGCGTCCAGTCCGATCGGCGCGACAGTCAAGGCTTCGTACTCGGAGGCGGGCGAGCCGTATGCCGCCCGTCGATGGTTTCGTATAACGCGGAGCATGGAATCGCGGTTGGCCCCGTAGCGGGCGAAGGGCCCCCAGGCAGCGGCCATGCGGCCCGACTGGGCATAGCCCTCGCCCGTCAATATCGCGGAGAGGGCGGCGGCCACCGAGCGGCCCTCCTTCGAGTCGTAGGCGAGGCCCATCACCATGAGCAGCGAGCCTAGGTTAGCGTAGCCGAGTCCGAGGGTGCGGTAATCGTAGCTCTTCCGCGCGATCTCCTTGGAGGGGAACTGGGCCATCACCACCGATATCTCCAGCACGGTCGTCCATATCCGCACGGCGTGCCGGTATGCCTGGTCGTCGAAGCTGCCCGCCTTCTCGTCGTAGAAGGCGAGGAGGTTGAGGGAGGCGAGGTTGCAGGCGGTGTCGTCGAGGAACATGTACTCGGAGCAGGGATTGGAGGCGCGGATCTCGCCGTCGGCGGGGCAGGTATGCCACTCGTTCACGGTGCCGTGGTACTGCAGTCCCGGGTCGGCGCATTTCCACGCGGCGCGGGCTATCCTCTCCCAGAGCTCTCGCGCCTTCATTCTCTTCATCACCCTGCCCGTCGTGCGCGCCTTGAGTTCCCAGTCGCCGTCGTCCTGCACTGCGCGCATGAAATCGTTGTCGAGGCGCACCGAGTTGTTCGAGGACTGTCCCGATACCGTGTTGTATGCCTCGCCCTCCCATGCTGTGTCGTAGCTCGTCAGACCCTCCGCCGCCGAATAGTCCCCCTGGCGGAACATGGAGAGCAGCTGGTGGAGGAAGGGAGCGGGCACGCCCGCGCGGAGGGCCGACTTCGCCTCGCGCCGCAGGGCGGGATTGAGCTCGAAGGAGAAGCGTTCCTCTCCCGAGCTTCCGCCGGCTAAGGCGGCCTTGGCGAGGGCGGCGGCCCTCGCGCGAAGGAGGCCCGAGCCGGCGGCGAGGCAGGCTACCTTATATTCTTCCTCGGCCTTCCAGTTCGTGTAGGACTCGATGTCCGGATGGTCGGCGTCGAGGATGACCATCTTGGCGGCCCGCCTAGTAGTGCCGCCGGACTTGATCGCGCTGGCCGAACGATCGGCTATTTTGAGGAAGGAAAGGAGGCCGCTCGAGACGCCGCCTCCCGATAGGGACTCGCGGAGGCCGCGTATCTTCGAGAAATTGGAACCGGTGCCCGAACCGTACTTGAAGAGCCTCGCCTCGCGGGTGACGAGGTCCATTATGCCGCCCTCGTTCACCAGGTCGTCCTCGATGTTGAGGATAAAGCAGGCATGGGGCTGGGGACGCTCATAGGCCGAGGCGCTCTTCGCGACCTCGCCCGTGGCCGGATCGACATAGTAGTGTCCTTGAGCTGGCCCCTCTATGCCATACACTGCGTGGAGACCCGTATTGAACCACTGGGGGCTGTTGGGGGCCGCCATCTGCCTGGCCAACATGTAAAGAAGCTCGTCGTAAAAGGCGGAAGCGTCATCCTCGGAATCGAAATAGCCGGCCTTTTTGCCCCACTCGGTCCAAGTATAGGCGAGTCTATGAAAGACTTGGCGCGCGTCGGTCTCGCCCTCGCTATCGGCCGAGGTCGATGGCGAGCCCTTCTGCCCCGAGAAGCGCCGCTGGGCCTTGGGCACGAAGGCAGTCCATGCTTCCGCCTTGTCGGCGGGGACGCCCGCCTTCCGGAAGTACTTCTGGGCAATGATATCGGTCGCTATCTGGCTCCAAGTCGTGGGTACGATCGTCCCTTCCATATTAAAAACGGCTTTACCGTCAGGATTGCGAATTTCGCTTTTTCGCGTGGCCCACTCCATGCCTTCATAGGGTCCGCTACCCTTTTTTGTGAATTTTCGTTCGAATTTCACCATAAACCTCCCTAACATTAGTGAATTAATATATGTAAAAATATTAATAAATAAACTACCGTTGGACACTATATATTGTGGTTGTTCAATTTGCAAGCGCAATAGATAGAAATTACTGTATTTTTAGTTCTTACTAAGGTGATACACTTTAGAGGACGGTCCCCGCTAACGCGGACTCAAGTATTCCCCGATAATTGGAAGAGCCTATGAAACTAGCCGCAGTCATTTACGCAGGTTCTCTGTCCCCGCATGCGCTCAAGCCTATCGGCGGCGGCGGCTCCGCCTACGACCGCTGCCTCGATTTCGTCCGCAGTCTCCCGGGGCTCGAGAAGGCAGTCGTAGCGGAAGGCCGGCTGGCTCTCTCCGACGGGACCTTCCCTAAGGTACGCCGCGAGGCATGGACGATCGACCTCCTTCTCGAGCAGATGGCGGCGGTCGGCCAGGGCGCGGACGCTGTCCTTCTCGCCTTCGCCGACGAGCCCTTCCTCGACTCCGGCCTCGCCGCGAAGATGCTCGAAGACTTCAGGCGGTATAGAGCCGAGTACTGCTTCGCCGACGGTTATCCGATCGGCCTCGCGGCCGAGATACTCGCGCCGCGCGCAATTCCGGCGATTCGGCGCCTCGCCTCGTCTCTTCCACCCGAGGTCAGCCGGGACTTCCTCTTCTCGGCGATACAAAAAGACATAAACGCCTTCGATATCGAGACGGACATCTCCCCGGTGGATCTGCGCGACCTTCGGCTTAGCCTCGCCTGCGATACGAAGCGAAACGCCCTCCACGTCGCGAGGCTCGCGGCCGCGGGCGTCTCGGACGCGGCGAGCGCGCTCAAGCTCATCCCCGAAAGGCTCGGCCTATTGAGGACCCTGCCGGCCTTCATCCAGGTGCAAGTGGCGGCGGGCTGCCCTCAGGCCTGCAAGCTCTGTCCCTATCCCCTGTTCGGCGGCGACATCCTCTCGCTCCGCCGCGACATGCCGCGAGAGCGCTTCGCGAGCCTCCTCGATCAAGTCGTAGAGCTCAGCGAGGACGCGGTCATCGATATCTCGCTCTGGGGAGAGCCGAGCATGCACTCCGACATCGGGGGCATAATCGACGAAGTCATGGCCCGGCCCACGCTCTCCCTCATCGTCGAGACTTCCGGCCTAGGATGGGATCCCGTCCTCGTCGAAGGCCTCGCGTCGCGCCTCGCGGGCGAGGGAAGGATCGACTGGGTAGTCTCGCTCGACGCCGCGAGCCCCGAGCTCTACGCCGAGCTCCGAGGCCCCGGCTTCGAGGAAGCGACCGCTTTCGCCGAGCTCCTCATCGGGCTCTTCCCTAAACACGCCCATGTGCAGATGGTTCGCAGCCATGAGAACGAGGCTGAGCTCGAGGGCTTTTGGCGCGGCTGGAAGAAAAAGACCGAGGAGGTCATCGTCCAGAAGTACTCGCGTTTCGCCGGCTTCCTCCCCGAGCGGAAAGTCTCCGACCTCTCGCCCCTCTCGCGCAGACCTTGCTGGCACTTGAAGCGCGATGTAGCCGTCTTCATCGACGGGGGAATACCCCTCTGCCGCGACTATTCGCAGGGCGACATCGTCCTCGGCAACGCCTTCGCCCCCGGACTCGCCGACGGCGGACTCGCCGACGCGTGGGCCGCGGGCGAGGCCTATCACGCCGCCCATATCGAAGCCTGCCGATCCGGCAAGAATACGGGCTTCCCAGCTCCCTGCGAGGCCTGCGATGAGTACTATACCTACAACGCTTGACTCGAGCGTCGTGCCCTATACGGTCGTAGGCGCGTCCAAGGCCGGTCCGAGCCTGGGCTCCGACGCTATGTCCGTAGTCCTCCTCAACAGGGGCTCGAGGCTCTACAGAGGCGATGCCTTGGGCGAGCTCGAGCGCGTGGGCTTAGGGACAGTCCTATCCGTCGAGCCCAAGCCCGATTCCATCGATGTCGAGGCGCTTTCGGCCCGGCACTCGGGCGCGCGATTTCTCCTCCTCTCCGAGCCCGCATCCCCCGGGGTGCAGATAAACATCGCGATCCGCGAGTCCCCCGGGCCCTACGTCTTCGTGCTTTGGAACGACATGTCCCTCTCGGCTCAGGGCCTCTCCAGCCGCTTTTTCGAGCGTCTCGCGGAGCGGAACGTCCTCTGCCAGGCCCCCGCCCTTTTCGCGCGCGGAGGCGAGCAGCTTCCCGCGGCGGTATCGCCCGCCTTCAACCGATCGAGCCTCAAGGTCCTGAGCCTGCCCCCCTCGAGGGACGGGATGAAGAGCCTCTTTCCTTTCGATTACGCGGGCATATACTCGCGCGAAAAATTCGCGCTTACGGGGGGCTTCGACCCGGGCCTCCCTAACCCCTATTGGCAGAAGCTCGATTTCGGATTTCGCTCCTGGCTCTGGGGGGAGGAGATACGGATAGCCCAGGCCCTCAAGGTCTCCTACTCGGACGCGCCGACGGCCGAGGACGAGACGCCGGACGAGTATTACAAATGGTTCTGGCTCAAGAATCTCGCGCCCAGCTTCCGCGGGGACTATGGGGCCATCTCGCCGTCCCGATTCTGGTCCTACCTGCGGAGCCGACGCGGCGGGGCGCTCTCCTCCCTCGGCGAATTCCGCGCGGCGCGCGAGTGGGTGAGGATCAACCGTTACCGATTCCGAACGGACGCCACAAGCCTCGTCGATCTATGGGATGAGTCGGAGCGATGACGGCGGTGGTTCTGCAGGCGCGCATGGGCTCGACGCGCCTCCCCGGCAAGGCCCTTCTTCCCCTCGGCGGCTCCACGCTCATCGAGCAGGCGATGGCGCGCCTCGCCCTCATCGGCGCCGACGCGCGCGTGCTCGCGACCGACGAGGCGAGCGCTTTCGCCCTGGAGCCCGCGGCCCGAAGGCGCGGCTTCCAATTATTAGTCGGGCCGAGCGAGGATGTCCTCGCCCGCTACGCCCTCGCGATACGACGCTTCGGCATCGATGTCGTCCTTCGCGCGACGGGCGACAATCCCCTGGTCTCGCAGGAGCTCGCGGCTGTGCTGATGGAACGGCGCTCCTCGCTTCCCTCGGACTACGCGGGCTACCTAGGCATGCCCGTCGGGATGGGCGTCGAGCTCATCGCCGCCGAGGCGCTTCTGCGCGCGGAGCTCGAGGCGCGGGCGCCGGGGGAGCGCGAGCACGTCTGCCCCTATCTCTACGGCCATCCCGAGCTCTTCCGCGTCGATCGGCCGCAGGCGCCCTCCGAATACCTCCTCGCGGGAGCGAGCGTGACCGTGGACACGGAAGCCGAATACGAAGCGATGCTGCGCCTATACGGCGCCCTATACGACGGAAGCCCCATCCCGACCACGGCTGTCCTGGCTTACTTGCGAGGAAGGAAATCATGAGCCGCTCGATACTCCTAGTCCCCTCGGTCTCCAAGGGCAATGGCTCCGGCCATATCGTGCGCTGCCTCTCCCTCGCGCGATCTTTGGGAAGCGCGGCCTCGGTCTTCGTGCCCGACGGCGAGTCCGAGGCCTGCTGGAGCGCGGCCGAGCTCTCCTTGGCCTACGCTCGCGAGTTCTCCGGTCTGCATATCGTCTCCCAGCTCCCGACGCCTTCGCGCCGCGGCTCCTGGGACCTCGTCGTCCTCGACCGCCGAGCGACGAGCGCCGAGGATCTCGCTTCGTGGGAGCGCCTCGGTCCAGTCCTTTCCATAGACGAGGGCGGCGAGGCGAGAGAGTCCGCTCACTATCTCATAGACATCCTCCCGCGGCATCCGCGCGCCGGGGGCGGAGTGCCCAACCGCTCCGGGATAGGCCTCCTCGACCTGCCGCGCGCCCGCCGCTCTCCGCCGAGGGAGTTCAGGCGCATCCTGCTGTCCTTCGGGGGAGAGGACGGAGCGGGACTCACCCTGCGCCTCGCGCGCATCCTCGTCGCCGAAGGTTTTGTCCTCCCCATCGACCTTACGATCGTATCGGGAGCCCTTCGGAGGGGCGCGCCTCCCCTCGGCCTCGATGGGGTAACCGTACTCGGGCCCGTGCAGGACCTGAAAGAGCATTTCGCCCGTTACGACTTGGTGTTTACACAATTCGGCCTCACCGCCTTCGAGGCGGTGTGGGCCGGATGCGGAGTAATCCTCTTCAACCCCAGCCGCTACCACCGCGAGCTTTCCCGCGCGGCCGGCTTTCCCGAGATCGGCCTCCTCAGTCCCGACCGCTCGGCGTTGCGGCGCTTCCTCCGCTCGCCGGCCGAAGTCCTCGCCGCTTTGGCCGGCCTCGTTCCCGAGGACCCAGAGTCCCTCGCCGACTGCCTCGCCGGCATCGCCTCCGCGGGAAGCCGCGAGTGCCCCTCCTGCGGGAGCTCGGCGCGCCGCGCCCTGTACCGCGATCCATCCAAGAGCTATTTCCGCTGCTCCGACTGTGGAACCGTTTATATGGTCCGCTTCTCGCAAGGAAGGGACAATCCTTATAAGCAGGCGTATTTTTTCGAGGAATATCGACGGCAATATGGCAGGACCTATCTCGAGGACTGGCCGGCCCTGACAGCGCTCGCCGAGCGCCGCCTCGACAGCATCGAAAGGCTCGCCGCCGCGAGCATCGGTCGCGTCAAGGGACTATCCATGCTGGATGTCGGCTGCGCCTACGGCCCCTTTCTCGCGGCGGCCAAGGCGAGGGGCCAGGAGCCCATCGGTCTGGATGCGGCCGAGGAAGCGGCTTCCCACGTGCGCAAGGAGCTAGGCATACCGGCTATCGCCGGAGATTTTCTGGATCCGACGCCGGCCTCTGCCCTAAGCGGCCCCTTCGACGTGCTTTCGATGTGGTACGTGATCGAGCATTTCGAGGATATGGGCAAGGCGCTCAGGAAGGCCGCCTCCTTGCTGCGCGCCGGCGGGATTCTCGCCCTCTCGACTCCCTCGCTGGAAGGCGCGTCGGGCCGCTTCGATCGCAAGAATTTTTTTGCGCGGAGTCCAGAGGATCATTTCACCCTATGGGAGCCCTCGAGGACGAGGGCTATGCTCAAGGCCTATGGCTTTCGCGTAGAACGCATTCGCAGTACGGGGCATCATCCCGAGCGCCTGCCGGGCCTGCGCTTCCTCGCCTCGCGAGAAGGCCGGAAGCCTTTAGGCGGCCTCCTGGCGGGAGCGGGTCGCCTTATCTCCCGAGCCTTCGCCTTGGGCGACACCTTCGAGATATACGCCATTCGCGAGGAGCAGGGTGATGTCCTTCGCAAGGACGCTCGCCAGGCTGTCGTCAATTCGGATATTCTCGCCCAAGGCGCGTCGCCGGACGCTGAAATCGAGAGGGGCGCCATACGCGGCCCCAACGGATCGTGACGGGAGTGGCTGCGCGATGACTGTTTTCATACTCGGGGCCGGGGTCATGCAGGTTCCCGCCATACGCGCGGCTCGGGAGCTTGGCTGGACCGTCGTCGCGGCCGACGCCAATCCCGACGCGCCTGGGGCCGACCTGGCCGACCGCTTCCTCCCCATCGACCTCAAGGACACAGAGGGCCTGGCCGCCGCCGCGCGCGGCATCAGGGCCGAGTTCGGCCTCGATGGCGTATTCACCGCGGGCACCGATTTCTCCGCCTCGGTGGCATGGGTGGCGCGGGAGCTCGGCCTCCCCGGCATCCCCTTCGAGGCCGCGCTCAAAGCGTCCGACAAGCTCGAGATGCGCGAGGCCTTCGCGGCCGCGGGCCTGCCATCTCCCCGCTACGCCGCGGCAAGGGCGGCCGACGATCCCGCCATCGCCGCCGCGGGCTTGAGCTTTCCCCTCGTGGTAAAACCCGCCGACAGCATGGGCGCGCGGGGCTGCCGCTCCGTCGGCGATCCCTCGGAGCTGGCCGCCGCGGTAATGGCAGCCTTGCCCTACAGTCGTTCGGGGCGGGCCATCATCGAAGAGTACATCGATGGACCCGAGTTCTCGATCGACGCCCTTGTCGTCCCGGGAGGGGGCGTCGATGGGGACGAGATCCGAATACGGGGCATCGCGGATCGACATATATTTTTCCCCCCCTATTTCGTCGAGCTGGGACATACGATGCCCAGCGCCTATCCTCCCGAAGTCATCGACGAAGTCCTGCGCGTTTTTCGCCTAGGCGTCCGAGCCCTCGGCATTGGCGTCGGCGCGGCCAAGGGCGACATCAAATACAGCCCCTCGCGCGGCATAGCGGTAGTCGGCGAGATCGCCGCCCGCCTTTCGGGGGGCTACATGTCGGGCTGGACCTATCCCTATGCGAGCGGCATCGACGTTACGCGCGAGGCTCTGCTATTGTGCGTAGGCCTTTCCCTCGATCGCGGTTCCGCGCGCGATTCCGGCAGCGGGATAGCTGCCGATCGGGGCTGGGTATCGGCCGAGCGCGCATTCATCTCCATACCGGGGAAGGTGGCTTCCGTCGAGGGTTGCGTCGAGGCAGAGAGAATGCTCTATATCAAGCAACTCTTTCTCCGCGTCTCTCCCGGCGACTATGTCGCCTTCCCTTCGAACAACGTCGAGAAGTGCGGCAATGTCATCAGCCAGGCCCCCACGCGCGAAGCCGCAGTCGCCGCGGCCGAGTCCGCCGCGCGCTCTCTCCATATTCGTCTCGCCCCCGCCGAGCGCGTGACCGAGGCCTTCCTCGAGAGCGGCGGCCAGGCGGCTGCTGCTGCCTGGCCGCCGCTTGCCTTCACCGCGGAAGGCGCCGCCGCCCGCGAGCTCGCGGATATGCCCGAATACGGGGAAGACACGGGTCCCGACTCGAGGCCTGTCGCTCCCTTCGCCCTCGCGCAGAGCGTCGGCGGTCTCGACTGGAGCGGACGCGGCTATGCCGAATCGGCCCGGCTCGCCTTTGCTCTGGGCGGCGCCTCTCTCGCCGAGGCGCAGACCGCCGACGGATCTGCATCGTCCAGGCTTCTCGCCGGCCGTTTCTGGCGCGCCCTGGCCCGCGGCGGATTCCAGGCGGCTCTCTACGTTCTTGATACCGAAGCGCTCTACTTGAGAAAACCGTCGGGTCGGGGCGCGCCGCGATGAGCTTCCCCATCGATCGAGCGGTGACGCCCATCCTCGCGTTAAGCCTAACCCTGGCTCTAACCTTTCCTCTCGCGGCGGCGCCGGTTCCGGCCCTGTCGATAGGGCCTTCGTCGGCCGCAATAACGCCGGCATCCGCAGCCTCAGGCGACGCGGCGTCGAGCCCAGCTCCATCGCCTGGTTCGCTCATCCTGGCCGACGCATTGGCCGGCCGGCTCAAGGCTCGCCTATCCTACGACCCTCTCACCGGTTACGGTCTTTTTGAGAGATCGGGCAAGCGAGTGGCTTTCGCCCGAGGCATTCCATGGGCCATTTTCGATTGGAACAAGACACTTCCCCTCGATTCGCCGCGGGAAGGGGCGGGCGGGCTATCCTTTTCGACTGCCTCCTACGCGGCCATCGACAAAGTTTTTTCCGAAGCCGAAGCCCTCGCCCGCTCCCGTTTTTCGGTCGCGGCAATCCTCATTGATCCTGGTCACGGTGGCAAGGACCCGGGCGCTATCGGCGAGCATATGGTCGCGGGGACGAAGCTCCGCGTCGTCGAGAAGGAAGTCACTCTCGCCGTATCCCTCAAACTCTACGCCGCGCTCAAGGCAAAATATCCCGATAAGCGGATACTCATCACCCGCGACGACGACAGCTATCCGACCCTCGAGGATCGCGTCGAAATGGCCAATTCCGTCGAGCTCGCCTCAAACGAGGCTATAATTTATGTCTCGATACACGCCAACTCCTCTTTCAATAAAAACGCGAAGGGCTTCGAGATTTGGTACCTCAACCCCGAATACCGGCGCACTCTCGTAGACGCCAATAAGCCGGGAAGCCCGAGTCAGGAGATCGCGCCGATACTCAACGCAATGCTCGAAGAGGAGTTCACGACGGAAAGCATCATCCTTGCGCGCAATATAATGACGAGGCTCCAGACCGAGATAGGCGCGGAAAGCCCGAACAGAGGCGTCAGGGCCGAGGAGTGGTTTGTCGTTCGCAACGCCCATATGCCCTCGGTTCTCGTCGAGACGGGTTTCGTCACCAATCCCGAAGAGGGTAAGCTGCTCACGCGGGACGATTACTTGTCCCGCGTGGCCGACGGCGTATATAATGGACTCGTCGATTTTGTCGGCTACTTCGAGAGCATGAGAGGAACCCCTTCACAATGAGCCAATTCCTCGACGCGCCGCGACGATTCCTCCTCGCCGTCGGCCGAATCCTCGCCGCGGCTTGGGCAGCCACACTGAAATGGCTGTCGGTGCCGGTCAACCTCTGTCTGGCATTAATCGGCCTGGTTTTCATCGTATCTTTTGCCTCTTGGGCGATAGGTGACCGCTTCGAAGAGGCTGTCCTTTTTTTCCCCGACGCGAAAGGCCGGCTGCATGGCGAGACGCGGAATGTCCCGCATAGCTGGGGATCCGAGGCGCGCGCCGAGCTTATAGCCTCGGAACTCCTTCTTGGCCCAAAAGACACTTCGCTCTCGCCCGCCTTTACCCCAGGGGTCAGGGTAGATTCGGTCATATACCGCAAGGGACGGCTTTTCGTCGATATTTCGCCGATCGCCGCCCTAGACTCCCCGAAATCGCTAAAAGACGGAATCGGGGCCATGGAGCGCAGCCTCAAAGCCGCGTTGCCCGGCATAAAGCGCATATCGCTCACGATAGGCGGCAAAGAACCCTATGCCGTCGGTTTAAAAGCCGAAGGGGGAAAGGACATAAAAAAAACGGAAAATAATTGACAAAGGTTTGCGGCAGCGTATACTTCATAATCAAATAGTGGGGAGTGTTTATAGTGTGCAATGAAAGGAGTTATTGCATGAAAAGTAAAGCAATCGTCATCGCCCTGGCGCTTATTCTAGTGGGCGCGTTCACTGTAGTTTCCGCCGACGAGGCGGTGCTCATCGACTTCTCTCTTCTCAAAGCCGATATCGTCGCCGATCCCGTCAACCAGGGTAAGTTCCTAGAGAATAGGGCTTCCATGATGGACTTCTCGGGAACGGCCGGAGCGAGTTATACCGATGAGCAGAAGAAGCAAATGCGCACATCGCTTGCGATCCAGAACTGGGATGTCATGCTTGCCTCCTCCTCAAGGAGCAACATGAACCAGGCCCTCTCCCTTACCGCCGAGGCCACGATCGACAAGAATGCCAAGCAATTCGCAAGCAAGTCGGTCATGGGCTTCCGTATTAGATTCCCGGAAGCGGAATTCAACAGCTGGGCAAAGATCCAGCCTCCCTTCACGATTCCCGCGTTCGAACCCAAGGCTAGCGTAGACGATCAGGGCGTCATCACCCCTGCCAAAGACCAGGGTACAGATCCGGCTAATGCGCGGCTCAGTCGTTTCGAGGGCATCTACGATGCCAACGCCAAGATCACGACAGCACTCGGTATCGTTAAGAACGTCGGCGTCATCAAGTCCGTCGCGGTAACGGTAAAGGGCCTCAATTTCCCTCATGGCCTTTCGGTAGTTCTCCTGGACTCGGATGGCAACGAGCAAACCATCTTCATGGGTTATCTGAACTTCGACGGCTGGAAAGAACTCCGTTGGGATAATCCCGCCTATGTTCAGGATGTGCGCAACCGCGAGCTTCGCGTGTTCCCGCTCTATCCCAAGACCACGCCGATGGTCAAGTTCGATGGTTTTCTCGTAACCCGCGACGCGGCGAACGAAGGCGGCGATTTCGTAGCCTATGTCAAGGACGTCAGGATCCTTTACGATAAGGCCGTCCTTGATCCAGTACGCGACATAGACGACGAGGCGCTTTGGGGCATTGTAGGAAAAAAGGAAATCGAGCGCAAGAATATGGAGTCCACGCGCTTTGGATCCCAGCAGGTCCTCCGCTATCTCGAGAAGATGAAGCAGGAGAACAAGAGCGAATTTACTCCCGCCGCAGCTAAGTAATGTCAGCGATCGCGTTATCCTAGACGCAATGGCCGGGACTCTCGTCCCGGCTTTTTTATGACCTTTTAATTTCGGAATGACGAGGTGAGCAGCGTGACGATCGCCGGTGAAAACCTCGGGGCCATACCCGATAGGGGCGCGCTCAAATGCGTTTACGAAGAGCGCAAATCCAATTACGCGCGGTTGCTCTCGCAGCTGGAGTCGCGGCTTAGCGCCGCCCTAGAAAAGGATTCTCTCGCGCCGATCATCAAGGGCAGGGTCAAGTCCTTCGATTCCTGGTATGCCAAGCGCATTCGCCTGCTTAGGAAGGCCCGAGCCGAGGGCCTAGGGGCGATACCTATTACGGATATCGTAGCCTTAAGGGTAGTCTGCCCCTTTCTTGGCGATCTAACGTTGGCCGAAACCTCAATAAATACTTTCTTTAAAGTGATGGATGTCGAGCGCAAAGGATCCGAGCGTTCCTTTCGCGAATTCGGCTACGAGTCCATACATCTCCTTGTCGAACTGCCCGAAGACCTGCAAGAGAGCGCGCGAGGCTTAGAAAGCCCAGTTTTCGAGGTGCAGCTGCGGACTATACTCCAGGAGGCATGGGCCGAAGTGGAGCACGAGCTCGTCTATAAAGCCGAGTTTACGCCCTTCGACGAGCCGATGAAACGCAAGCTCGCCGCCCTCAACGCCAACCTCTCGCTTTCGGACATCATATTCCAAGAGATCCTCGACTACCAAAGGCGCCTTACCTCGCAGTTAGAGAAGAGGCGCTCATCTTTCTACGGGAAGATCGAAGATGCCATGGATAAACCGCTCGATCCCGAAGGCCTGGGCGGTGAATCCGAAGACGGCGATTCATCCAGGGCCGATAGGCGCGCACTGGGTTTCGACAGAAGCAGGGTCTCCAGTATGGACGATCTCCTCCTCGCGGCTCTGACCGCGCACAACAGGGAGGATTACGTCGGCGCCTCGCGGATTTACAGCGAGATACTTACGCAGAGGCCGGATAGGGATATCGCTGCGATCGTCTACAAGCACAGGGGCATGGCATACTTTTCCCAGTCCTTATACAAGGAAGCCATCGAGGACTTCGGCTCGAGCATCGAACTTGCTCCGAGCGACCATAAGTCGGCATATTACCGCGGCGTCGTAAGAAGCGTTCTCCAAGATTTTCTGGGAGCGATAGCCGATTTCGATCTTGCCTTGAGCCTGCATCCCTATCATTTTTTTTCGCTCTACCGGCGTGCGATGGCGTATTGGCATCTCGGTGATTACGCTCAGGCGCTCGCGGATTCCGTTGCGGCGCTAAAGCTCGAGCCCGAAAATTCTCAAGCAGTCCGGCTCAAGGACCTGTCGCTGCAAAAGATGAAAATGTAGGCGACGTTGAGGAAAGTATTAAGGGATATAGAATAAGCTTAACTGGTTCGGCTCTACGTCTTGACACTCAGCGAAGCTTACGATTATATTTCGCTGGTTGCGTCCCCATCGTCTAGAGGTTAGGACAGCGGGTTTTCATCCCGCCAACAGGAGTTCGATTCTCCTTGGGGATAATAAACCGGCTTTTGCCGGTTTTTTGCTGCCTAAGGGTAATCGAAGCGGAGCCGCACTAGGCGCGGAGTCTTTGGTCGTTGATATGTGCCGGAACGGGAACGGCGGCGCGTTCGGTCGAAACAGCGGTCGATATGGCGGCGATCCCTCGCTCGTCGAGGAGGAGGGCGGCGGAGGACGCGGAGAACAAAGCCTCGTCTACTGACCCGGCGGGGAAAGCCGAGGTCGAAGGACGCGCCCGACGGGATGGGGGTCTGAGCAGCAAGACTGAAAGGCAGCATTGTGGCAAGAAGGAGACCGAGCAGAAGCGCTCTTTGTTTCCTTCTATTTCAAAGCTCCGGTCAAGATTGATAGACCGCCTTCTGTCGCGGCGTAGATGGTGGAGCCGGAAACGGCAACCCCTTCAACCGAGTCGCTGGCCAGGCCGCTGGCGGAAGTGTAATTCTTCCAGCTCGCACCACCGTTGGTCGAGATCGATAGACCGCCTCCTGTTGCGGCGTAAATCGTCGAGCCAGAAACGGCAACCTTCTTTACGTTGTTGCTACCAAGCCCGTTGGCGGTGGTGTAATTCCTCCATCTGGCGCCTCCTGTTTTCGAAATCGACAGACCGTCCTCAGTGGCGGCATAAATCGTCGAGCCTGAAACAGCGACACCATTGAGCCAGTCATACGCAAGACCGTCGGCGGTAGTGTAAATCTTCCAACTGACGCCCTTGTCGGTCGAAATCGCCAGACCTCCACTGGTCGCGGCATAAATGGTCGAACCGGAAACGGCAATATCATAAACACCTGCCTTGAAGCCGTTGTCCGAGTTGTAATTCCTCCAAGTATTGCCCCTGTCAGTCGATATCGATAGGCCACGGCCCGTAGACCCCGTGTAGATCGTCTTTCCCGAGACGGCGATGGCCGCAACCAGGCGATCGTAGCCTGGCCCTTCGGTCGGGGTGTAGTTCGACCAATGGGCGCCCTTGTCGGTCGAAACCGACAGGCCCTCGTACGTCCCGGCGTATATCGTGGAGCCGAAAACGGCGACGCACTTGATTTGGTTGTCGCCAAGCCCGTTGTCGGTGGTGCAAAGCTTCCACTTGACGCCCTTGTCGGTCGAAATCGCCAGACCTCCATCAGTCGCGACGCAAATGGTCGAGCTTGAAACGGCAACGCCGTTTACCCAGTCGCCGCCAAGTCCGTTGTCCCTCGTGTAGTTCTTCCACCCGGGACCAACAGATACAGCCTGCACGGGCTTGGGCGCGCCGGTAAAGGAGACCTTGACCGTACTGCCGGCAAGCACATGGGCGGCCTGTGTTTCAGTGCTGCCGTCGGCGTACGTCATTGTGCCCCAATAATCACCAGGAGCCACGTTGCCGACCGGCAATGTCCCATTGGCAGGCAGCTTAATGGTCTTGTTCTGGAAACTAAGGCTTCCGGCGGAAACGCTGCTCACAACAACATTGCCAGGAGTCACTGTTACCGCGCCAAATTGAGGACGAGTCTCGGGAGCGGAACTCGAGGCAGTTTGACTTGCGCCTCCAGCAAGGTAAGCTAGCTTGAAATATTGGTTATAGACCGCCGGAACCTGCTGGTTCGAGCTGGAGGTTACCACGTCGGCTCCCGTGCGGTTGAAGACATCTTTTATCTCCAAGCCTGGTGTCGTTATGTTCTTGAGCAGCCGGCTGGTAAAAAGGCCGTTGCGGCCTTCGCCATCCTGGGCCACCGATCCTGCGCTGGTAGAATAGACAATAATGCTGCCTGAAGGTTGAATGCCGACAACCGCCAAGCCTCTCGCTCCGCTTCGAGTCCACCCGAAGGGGTTGTCGCGGCACGCGTCCAGAACCACGACGTTCAAGTCATTCTTGGCCATCAGCAAGGTGTCGAGCACATCTTGGGCGGCGAGCGCCTTGGTCCTCAGGAAAGCTTCGCTGGCAATATTGGCATCGGCTGGAATGAGATAATTTGTGCCGTTGGATTGTACACCGTGGCCGGAATAAAAGAAAAAGCCGTAGGACCCCGGTGATTGGCTCAGTTTGTTTCCCAGGCGGACAACCGCGCTTTCCATGTCCTGCAAGTTGGAATCCGCAAGCAGTTCAACCTGGAAGCCTATGCTTTTGAGGGCGGCCGCCATGTCGGTCGCATCGTTGACTGGGTTCTTGAGCTTGCTTACGGAAGTGTAGGCCCCGTTGCCGATGACCAAAGCAAAGCGCTCTTGGGCTGCCACGCTCCACGATACTGCAGACATCATTGCCAGTGCCAAAAAGGAACGGACGAAACAAGACCTTCTCATATTCTTCCGCCTTTTTTGCCAAGGATTGCTTTTGTAGGCTAACATTGAAAGTGATGAATGCCCGCAAATAGGGCCATTTCGAGGGATATTATGTCGTCTTTCCAACGCAATTATTAGCAACTACCAGCGCTCCTTCATGATTTCCTCTCTCTTGCATTTATATTCCTCTTCAGTGATGAGCTGATCTTCCTTTAATTTTTCCAGTTTTCTGATACGTGTTTCGAAATCACCACCCGGGGACTGGTCGTCATCAGAGGCATTGCTCTCAATATCGAAGACGATTCCAGACGATGGCCGCTTGCTCATGAGAATATAAATCCCGTATGCGATGAAGGAGAGACATGCAAGCACCCAGATGATCCCGAAAATGATTATAAATGGTTTTGCTTCGCCTTCGGCCGCACCGAACGGGACAATGCTGAACAAGAGAAATACCGCTCCGGAAACGATCAGCGCAATGCCAGAAAGCCTTGTGGGTCGCGGCCGAATGAGTGTGGTTTTATCGTTTCTCTGGCGCCTTGGATCCATCATCTGCTAAGTCTCCCTATTCTGCGCTAAAAAAAAGCAAGACAGGTAATGGTCAGCCGAGGATGGCGCGCTCCCAATTGTGGGAATTTCGAGGCGTTCGTTTGGACGCAGCCATCATCAAATCCGAGATTTCCCATATGGTCGGCCAATACTGGCTTCCATAGGAATCTCTTCAGCACCAGAACCATTTTCGATGGGTATGTGCCCCGCGTCAAGCCAGTTTGGAAGCAACACCATCTCCAATATTTCATCTTCCGCTACGTCAGGCCGAATTGATAGACAGCACTTGCTGTCATCGGGATGATCGTGGCCGCAACGTTGACAGAGAATGATAAGGGCGACTATTCGCAAGTGGAGCCGTTGTTATCCATGGTCGAAGAGGAGATCGGCAGCGTCACGGCGGATGGCGCCTATGATGGCCCTCCAACCTATGAAGCAGTGGCGGCGATTTCGAGCGATATTGCTGTGATTCCTCCTCGGATATCGGCAGTCCTGAACTATGCTGCCGAGGACCTCCCTTCTCAGCGAGAGAGGCATATAGCTTCTCGCTGGTCGGCCTGACTCCATCCGTCGCCCCTGATGGCTTCGGGAGCCAGAAGATCGGGGGAAGTTCAGAAATGCTTTCCTCAAACAGGCATCCATGCAACAACGCCTGATTAACCCAGTGCAAAATCGTGAGCTATCGTGCTAGGCAAGCAGCGAATATTGACTAGTCAGACTGGTCGGAGTATAGTATTTGAGGAGGTAAGCCATGGCAAATTCTACGACGTGGCAACTGCAGGAGGCTAAAGCCCGTTTCAGTGAGCTTGTACAGAAGACACTCGCCGAGGGCCCCCAGGTGATCACTCGACGGGGGAAGCCTTCGGTGGTGATGGTTTCGGACGAGGAATACACTCGCCTAATGAGGAAGGGGACCGACTTCGTCTCCTTCCTGCGCTCGGCTCCTCGTGCCGATCTGGCGATCGAGCGCTCGAAGGAAGGCGGGAGGGCGATTGATCTATGAAGTTTGTCCTGGACACCTGCATCATCTCCGAGGCAGTCCGCCCCCATCCGGCCCCCTCCGTCATCACCTGGTTAGGCTCACAGGATGAGTCTGATTTATTCCTGTGCTCTTTGAGCTTTGGGGAGCTCAGAAAGGGCATCGAAAGACTCAGGCGAGGCGGCAAGCGTAGCAGCCTGGAGAATTGGCTCCTGGATCTCGAACGACGCTTCGGGGCGAGGGTGTTTGCCATCGATGCCGGGGTGGCGCTTCAATGGGGACATCTGGATGGCATGCTGGCATCCAGAGGGCGAGCCCTTCCCATTGTCGATGGTCTGATTGCCGCATGCGCAATCGGGAATGGTGCTGTTTTGGCGACGAGGAACGTTAAGGACTTCGTAGATACCGGAGTTGAAATATTCAATCCTTGGGACCTCGGGGAATAAAATATCCCATTCCATGCTTTCCCCGATAAGTTCAATGGGTTTTGCCATAATTATTACTTCGGCAAGAGGCCTTTCAAGAATCTCAAATAAAAGGCTGCAAATACCGTCGGCCGCTAGCAATCGAACACCGACCAGCGCGATCGCCCTCGCCCTTCGGAGCGGCAGCCCGAGCTGCCTTGATCGAATAGTGTTCCTCGTCCGGCGCTCTTTCCGCTTTCTTCCTCACCTTGCCAGAGTATCGTAGCATCCTCCGCCAGGGAAGTTTTCCCTGGGTCGCGAATGCCCACGTCCGGCTTTTAGGAGCTACCATAAAAATATAGTCGATACGATAAATTTGTATTAATATAAAGGCTGGAGGAAGCATGAAGAAGAAGGTTTTAGCACTTGCGCTTGCCCTCACGGTTTTCACGGTCTTCAGCGCATCGGCCTATACGGCGGCCATCGGTGGAGAGTTCGCCCTCAAGATCGGAGACGGCCTGCCTAATTCGGCCCTGCTCTCCTTTCGTCTGCCCAAGTTCCCGCCGGTCTTCGGCCTTGGCGTATCAATCCCGGCCAACGGAGGCCAGTCCTCCTTCGTGCTCATCGCGGATTGGTGGCTCGTTCAGGGCAACCTCGTCGGATTTATAAACTACTACGTAGGGCCCGGCCTCTTCGTTGAGATCGCCAATAACGCGCTTTTCGGTATTCGCGTACCGATCGGCCTCAATGCTTTCCCATTAAAGCCCCTCGAGATATTCATCGAGTTTGCCCCCGCGATCACCCTCCTGGATCCTTCAGGTGTACATATCCCGGAGTGGGGTCTCCAGGCCGGCTTCGGCTTCCGCTTCTGGTTCTAATAGGGCATAGACTAGTTTTTAAAAGCCGCCCATCGTCGGGCGGTTTTTTATTTATCACTTGGAAATACGCATACACAAAGCATGCAAAAATAACTATATTAGATAGAGTATAGCATACGAGGAGCCAACGATGACTGAGCACCTGGACGGAGAGGCTTTTAAGAAGAGGATATTCGATTGGGGCAAGAACGAGGAATGGAAGTTCGAGGGCAAGCTGCCCGCGATAGTGGATTTCTACGCGGAGTGGTGCATGCCCTGTAAAATGCTCGGGCCCGTCCTGGAGACGATCGCCGGCAAGTACGAGGGCAAGATGAATGTCTTCAAGGTCGATATAGACAAAGAGCCCGAGCTCGCCGGCGTTTTCGGCGTGCAGAGCGTTCCGACCCTCCTCTTCATCCCCAAGGAAGGCAAGCCGAGCATCGCCCTCGGCGCCCTGCCCAAGCCACAGCTCGAGAAAGCGATAGGCGAAGTCCTCAAGGTCAGTTAAGGCCGAGGGCCTTGTAGGATTTCTTGGCGGTCGGCCTTCTTAAGCGCATCGATGATGAGGGCATCGAGGTCGAGCCGGTCGTAGGCTTCCCTCTCGCGCTCGAGTTTAGCCTTGAGCATCGGATGCTTAGGCGAAAATAGGACGCAGCAGTCCTCGTAGGGCAGAATCGAGATATCGAAGCTGCCAATCCGTTTAGCGAGAGTTATCGTCTCCTCCTTATCGATGCCGACGAGGGGCCTCAGCACGGGATAGTCGGTGAGGCTCTGCGTAAGGCGAAGGTTCTCGGCGGTCTGGCTCGCCACCTGACCTAGGCTCTCGCCCGTCACGATGCAGTTGGCGCCGATGCGTTCGGCGAGGAGCCCGGCCGCCCTCATCATGGCCGCTCGCATCATCAGCGTAGTGAGATCCTCGCGCGCGTCCTTCTTGATCTTCAGCTGGGTTTCCGTGAAGGGCGCTGTCCATAGCACGAGATTCCCCGTATACGCGGAGAGGACGTGGGCGAGGCTTGCCACTTTGTCCTTCGCCTCCTGCGAGGTATAGGGATAGCTGTGGAAGTAGAGGGCCTCGAGGGCAAGGCCGCGCCTAGCCATCATATAGCCGGCTACGGGAGAATCGATGCCGCCCGAGAGCAGCAAGATACCCTTGCCTCCCGAACCCACGGGGAGTCCGCGCACTCCAGGCTCGGGATCGGCGAAGATGTAGGCGCGCTCCCGTATCTCGGCGTTGATCGTAAACTCAGGCCTATGGAGATCGACTCGCGATTCGGGAAATGCCGCCAGGACGACTTCTCCTATGCGGGCCGAGAGCTCGAAGGAGCCGAGGGGAAAGCTCTTATCCGAGCGTCGCGACTCGGCCTTGAAGCTTCTCTTGCCTTGGGCCAAGCGGCCGCGCGCCACTTCGATGGCCGCCGCGAGAACGGCTTCGACGCTTTTCTGCGCCTTGATCGCGCGCGCGTAGCCGTTGACGCCCGGCGTGCGCGCGAGGATGAACTCCGCGTCGGCCGACCTCTCCTCGGGGACCGTAACGAAGTAGCGCCCCGGGTACATCTCGATCGTGTGGGGGATATCCGCGGAGTCGAATCGCTTGTGGAGCTGCGATCGCAGCCTATCCTCGAACTCCCTGCGGTTGCCGAGCTTGAGGAGAATCTCGCCTATCTTGATCAGGTAGAAAGCGTCCATGGTTTTTCCTTAAGTCTTGAGCCTGCGGTACGCGGAAGAGGCGGCCTCGAGGAATGCGTCGATGTCAGCCTCGCAGCTGAGCTCGCCCGTGGATACGCGGATCGCGGAGAGGGAGAGCTCCTCCGAGAGGCCCATGGCCCGCATCACTCTGCGGCCCGTCCGCCTCGAGTTGGAGGAGCAGGCCGCGCCCGTCGATACGGCGATGCCTAGATCGGAGAGGGCTCGGGCGAGGACTTCGCCGGATAGGCCGGGGAAGGCCGCGCTCATGATGTAGGGCGAATAGCGCGCGTCGCCGGCAGCCCTGCCTAGGGGCAGGGCGAGGGCGCTCGGTATATGCTTGAGGCCGTCGAGCAGTCTCGCCTCGAGGGCGCTGGCATGGGCGGCGTGTCCAGCGAAAGCGCTTTGCGCGCGGGCGGCGGCCGCGGCGAAGGCCCAGGCGCCTTGCAGATTCTCGGTTCCGGGCCGCAGCCCTCTTTCCTGGCCTCCGCCGAGGGACAGCGGCTCGAGCGGAACGCCGGCCTGCGGAACGCCGGCAGTCCAGAGAGCGCCCACGCCCCGGGGGCCCCGCAGTTTGTGCGCGGAGAAGGCGGCTGATGTCGCGCCCGACGCCGCGGGATCGAAGGCCGTTTTGCCGAGGGCTTGGACGGCATCGACATGAAATCGGGGAGGGGGCCGCCCGAAGGAGAGGGCGGCCTCGGCGATCGCCAGGGCTATCTCCGGCAGCCTCTGTATCGCGCCCGTCTCGTTATTGACCGCCATCACCGCCACGAGGGCGCTGTCCTTCTCGACGGCTGCCCCTATCTTGCGCGGATCGACGCGGCCGTCGGACTCGGGCGCGACGAAGGTAACGGCGATTCCAAGAGCCTTAAGCAGGAGCGCCTCTTCGTAAACGGCCGCGTGCTCTATCTCGGTGGCGATTACATGAAGACGTTTTATGCTTCCATCGCGCCTCGAGTTCAAGGCTTGCCGCAGGAGGGCGAGGAGGACAATGCCGTCGGCTTCGGTGCCGCCGCTCGTGAACAGCAGGCGTGGCGCCATGGAGGCGCCCGCCGCGGCGGCGGCGCCCGAAGGCGATATCGCGCCAGCGAGGCGAGCCCTTGCTTCCTCGAGCTTGGCCTTGGCCTTGGTTCCCAGGGCGTGACTGCTCGAGGGATTGCCATAGCAATCGGCGGCCACCCCCGCGGCTTCGTGGAGGATTCCGGCGTCGGGCGGGCTGGTGCTCGCCCAATCGAGGTAGGTCATGCTTAGAATTGCGAACTTCTGTCGGGTATGCTGCGAGGCTCTTTGCCCGCGGCGGCGAATGCGGGATCGAGGTAGAGGGCGCAGTAGCAATGACCCAGTTCCTCGACGTCCTTCCATGAGGGCGCGCAGGGGCAGATGACCTTGGCGTCCGCTTCGCGCGTTCCTTCGGTGTCGCGGCAGGGGCAGAGGAAGTAGCCGTAGCGGTTCCAATTGGTCGCCAGGCCTAGGACGAGGTCCTTCGCGAATTCCGCGTCGGGGTTGAGGACCCAGCCCTGCTTTTTCGCCACCATCGAGGCGAAGGTCATAGTCTGATCGAAGCTCTTTGGGTCCATCTGCCTTATCCCCCTATAGGCCTAGAGTCTTGGTCCAGTCGGGCTCGATAAAGCCGACCAGATGCTTATCGCCGTCGATGACGGCGAAGGGGAAGGCCACATCGGCCTTGAAGCGCTCTTTTAGGATTTTCTTAGTCGCGTTTTTGGTCTCTAGAGGAACATTATCCATATACACGTATCGGTAAGCGACGTCTTTAGCCTTGAGATAGGCTATGGCTCGCTTGCAAAAACCGCAGGTGGAGAGGGCGTAGACGGTTATATCATGGTCGGCGCGGGAGCCGGGCACATCGGTATAGTTTAGGGTATCGAGCATCATTCCTCCTCAATTGCGCTTAGTATACTCAAATAGTCCCGAGTGGTAAACGCAAGGGGAGGAGAAGGGCATGTTGATGAAAAACCCGATTTCGGCTAGCATGCCGACATGCGAGATCCCTCCCTCATACGCAATTTCTGCATCATCGCGCACATAGATCACGGCAAGTCCACCCTCGCCGACCGCTTCATCGAGAAGGCGAGGGTCATCGACGCGCGCAAGATGCAGGACCAGATGCTCGACAACATGGACATCGAGCGCGAGCGGGGCATCACGATAAAGAGCCAGGCCGTCGCCCTCGAATACGAGGCCAAGGATGGGAAGACCTACACGCTCAACCTCGTCGATACGCCTGGCCATGTCGATTTCTCCTACGAGGTTTCCCGCGCCATCTACTCCTGCGAGGGCGCCCTCCTCCTGATCGACGCCACCCAGGGAGTGGAGGCCCAGACTCTTTCCAATATGTACATGGCCCTCGAGCACGATCTCGAGATCATTCCCGTCATCAACAAGATAGACATGCCCTCGGCCGATCCGGACGAGATACGGCGCCAGATCGAACGCGACCTCGGCCTCGATCCCGAGGGCGCCCTCCTCGTGTCGGGGCGGTTCGGCACCGGCGTCGATGAGCTCTTCGAGGCCATCGTAAAGCGCATCCCGGCGCCCAAGGCCACCGCGGCCGATCCACTCCAAGCCCTTATCTTCGATTCCCATTACGACCCCTACCGCGGCGTCGTGGTGCACGTGCGCGTCTTCGGCGGCTCCATCGTTCCGGGCCAGAGGATACGGCTCATGCACAACAGCTCCGAATACGTCGTCGAGGAGACCGGTCAGTTTCGCATAACGCTCGCCAAGACCGAAGGCCTTAATTCAGGCTCGGTCGGCTACATCATCGCCGGGATAAAGACCATCTCGGACGTGCGGGTGGGCGACACCGTGACCGACGCGGCCAGCCCCTGCGCCGCGCCGCTGCCCGGCTTCCGCGAGGTCAAGCCGGTGGTCTTCAGCTCGATATATCCGATGGACGCCGCCGACTACGACGAGTTTAAAGTGGCCGTCGAGAAGCTCAAGCTCAACGACGCCTCCCTCGTCTACGAGAAGGACTCCTCCCTCGCCCTGGGCTTCGGTTACCGCTGCGGTTTCTTGGGGCTCTTGCACCTCGAAGTCGTGCAAGAGCGCCTGGAACGGGAGTACGACCAGGCCATCATCCTCACCGCGCCCAGCGTCCGCTATAAGCTCAAGCTCACGACGGGCGAAACGGTATTTATCGACAACCCTTCGGACTATCCCGATCCCGCGAGGATCGACGAGGCGGAGGAGCCCTACATCAAGGCTCAGATCATCACGCCCCTCGCCTACATCGGAAACCTCATCACCCTCTGCATGGGCAAGCGAGGAGCTCAGACTTCCTTCACCCATCTCGACGAAAAGCGCGTCGAGCTCTGCTTCGAGATGCCCCTAGCCGAAGTCCTGTTCGACTTCTACGACAAACTCAAATCGACGAGCCGCGGCTACGCGAGCTTCGATTACGATATGATCGGCTACCGTCCCACGAAGCTCGCCAAGCTGGACATACTCATCAACTCGAAGCCTGTGGACGCTTTTTCGCAGCTGGTCTACGAGCCCGGAGCCTACGAGAGGGCGCACAAGGTTTGCGAGCGCCTGTCCAGGGCCATCCCGAGGCAGCAATTCAAGGTCCCAATCCAGGGCTCGATAGGCTCCAAAGTCATCGCGCGAGAGACTATCAACCCCCTGCGCAAGGATGTCCTCGCCAAGTGCTACGGCGGCGACATTTCGCGCAAGCACAAGCTCCTCGAAAAGCAGAAAGAGGGCAAGAAACGCATGAAGATGGTCGGCGACGTCGAACTGCCGCAGGAAGCCTTTCTCGCCGTCCTGCGCACCGACGAGGACGCCGAGCGGAAGGACTGAAGAGCGGGACCTATCCTAGGGAAGCTTCGAGCGCCTCGATCCTATCGGACCAATACTCGACCTGGGGGACTAGGCGGTTGAGGAAGTCTTGCGGCAGATCCCCCGCGCGATCTTGATCGGGAAAGCCCCACCATAGGTAGTCGGACTCTAAAACGAGACGCCGAAACTCAGGCCTGGCAAGAGGGGCCTTCCCGCGCATAGAGAGGCGAAGCTCGCTTAGGCGGCGGCCTTCGCCGCGGAGGAAGACCGCGACGGCGCTCCTGGCTCGCGGCTCGTCGAAGCCGTCTTCCGGCGCTCCCGCTCTGTCATTTTTATCCAAGCCCCATTTCCCCTCCGCTTTGCCCAACATAGACTCGGCCTGGGCGAACGCGATGCGTCGGCCGCCTATGGAAGGACCGCGGCCGCGCAGGTCATACAGCCCGCTCGCGTTTGTCGCCGTCCTATCGGCGAGGAGGGATGCGTAGGAGAGGAGTATGGGGTCCGAGAGCAGGGCCGAAGAGCCGCCCGTCGAGCGCGCGCCGCCGAGCTTGAACGTCCGCTCGCGGAAAGAGGCCGCGTATTGGGCCGGCCAACGCGTTAGGCGATTTAATTTTCTTTCCTCCGCGAAGAGGCTCGGGCAGCCGCGGGCGTGGGTCTTGCCCGGCTCGAAGCAGAAGTCGAGCCCCGTCGCGAAGAGGGGGCCTTGCGCGAGGATGCGCGCGACATGGACGGCGTGCACGCCGACGGATCCTAATGGGGGGGCGGGCAGGAAGGGGAAAGAAGCTTCGCGAAGCGCGGCCTCGACGCGCGACAGAAAGGGGCTCCGCGTTATGCGCACGAAGGTTAGGCACTTAGGGCCCCGCACCGCCCGGAAGGTCGAGGGGTGCGAAGAGAGGTCGGCGGCGAGGGTCGTCCGCCTCGAGCCGAGGCAGGTGAAATCGGCCAGGTTGTGCGCCTGAGCCTCGAGGCAGACGACGAGGTCGGGCTCGATGCCCGCGGCGAGAAGGGTGCCGAGGGCCGTGTCGCAGGCGACCACGCCGAGGCGGCCGCGTTCTCGTACCATAAGCGGAAGCGCATCCTCGAGGGAGGGCCCCGCGCCGCAGACGAGGACAGCGCCGGGGAAGCGGGGCAGGCTCTTGGGCGCGATCGCGGGGAGAGCGGCGAGATTGTCGAAAATGTTCCTCGCCCAACGGCCGCCGAGGATCATCAAGGCGGCCTTATTGCGCCACGACGCCTCGAAATCGGCCGTGAGGGCGTCGGCCATCGCCTTGTAAAGCTCCGCATCGAGGGCCACGCCCCCCGAGGGCGCGACAACCGAGCAGGACCTAAAAGCGCCCATCCTCCGCGCGGCGGCGACGACCTCCTCGGGCGAGGAGCTTTCGACGAAGACGATCCTATCGTCGTCCGCCAATTCCGGGGGCCTGCGCGCGCGCGCCAAGTCCGCGAGGATCGGATCGGCCTCGACGCAGAGCACGGCGCTGAACGGCCCCATAGCCGCGAGGAGCTCGGGGATGCCGTACCACAGCAGGGGCGAGGGCAGGAGGTGGAGACGGGAAGGGCCGGGGTCGCAGGCCGCGGCGATTCGGCGCGGGAGGCGCTCTGGCTCGCGGCCCGAGTACAGGAGGCGGCCCCGGTAGCTTACGCAAAGGCCCCCCGGCGTCTCGAAGACGAGGGGGGCCTCAGCGTCGCTCATGGCATGCGGCTGGTCTTAGGCGCCGCTCTTCGTGGGCGCGGCGGGCTGGAGGTACTTGAAGAAGATCTTGGAGAAATCGTCCTGGAGCAGCGGACTCTTCAGGAAGAGGTTGCGCACTTCGCTCGAGGCGCTGCTTTGGTATAAGTAGGGGTAGTAGAAATCGATGGCGCTCGTCTCGTCGTCCTTGGCGGAGCCGGCCTCTTTTACTTTGAGCACTAGGATATGGTCGCCCAGCACGAAGGGCTCGGCGACGGCGCCGGGGGCTGTCGAGAAAGCCGAGCTGAGGAATTTCTCGCTCGTCGATGCGCCTGAAAGATCGGCATTCCCCGCGGCCGCGACGCTTTTGAACAGGGGCGCGCTTTGGCCGTAGAGGGATACGGTCAGGTCGCCGTAGTTGATCGGGAAGGGCCCGACCGTCTTCACGGCGATGCCCGCCTTCTTGGCCGCGGCCTCGAAACCGGCCCCGCCGGCGGCGGTGATTTCCTTGGCCTTGGCGATGGCCCAGTCCTCGATGACGCCGCGCTCGTTCCTGTTCATGTAATCGCGGACCGAAGCGAGTACGACGGCCTGCGTGAAGTCGGCGGGCGATGCTGCGGCGTCGGCCCTGACGAATGCCCAGGCGCCTGCGGAGGTCTTGAATACCGGCGACAGTTCGCCGACCTTGAGGGAGACGAGCTTCTCGACGCTGTCCTTGGCGCCGAGCTCGGTCACGAGCTCATTGAAGTACTTGGGCCCCTCGGCCCCGCCCTTCTGCGCATAGGCGTCTTTCGAGCTTGCCTTGGCCACGTCTTCGAAGGTCGCCTTGTTGGTTTTCACGTTCGCGAGGAACTTTTGGGCGTCGGCTTCGCTGGACGCGATGGTTACGCGCGAGAGCGCGAGGATGCGAAAGAGATCGGCATTTGCCTTGCCCCAGGACGCGACTTCGGCGTCGGGAAAATTGGAAAGGGGGTAGGACGCGTATTGGACCGTCCTCGTCTCTTTGGCCATCTCCTTGACGAAGGCGTTCTCCTTGGAGCTCGGGCCTACGCTCAGCAGATCGCTGAAATAGTCCTGGTAGAGGGCATCTTCGCGGATCTGGGAACGGATGCGGAGCTTTTCGGCGAGGGTCGCATCGTGGTACTTCTGGGCCGAGAACTTGCCGTTTTCCTGGTAGGCCGGGTTCTCGGCCACCTTCACGTCGAGCCAGCCTTCCGTGACCGCGCCGCCAGCCCTGGTTACCGCGTCGATAGCCGCCATCCGGAGGAGGGTCCTCTCGAAGGCGCCGCGGAAGACTTGGTAGGTGAAGAGCTGGTAGTTGCTCTGGTTGAGACCCTGCTGGGTAAGTCGGTCGTTGACGTCGCGCACCTGGAGCGCCATGTAGGAACCCTGGCTGTACTCGATCGGCTTGCCGGCATACCTGCCAAAGTCCAGGGAGCGCCCATTGTTCGTCAATGTGGCGGCGCTGCCGCCGCCCATGGGCACGAACACGAAGGCAATGACGACTATGACGAGGACGACGATGGTCCCCGCGTAGATCATAGGATTATTGACGCCCCTTTTTGAATTGTGGGGTTCGCTTTTAATGGGAGCCTTATGTGTCTGGGGTGCCATGGTTACCTTCTGGGCTAGCTAGATGACGCGATCATTCGGGAACGCGCAAGTGCCGCAGAATATCACGGCCATAGTTGGCCTGTCAACGACGGGAAGGGGCGGCTCCTCAAGGAAGAGGGATAGGCGGAGCCTCCGCCTCCGGGTCGTGGGCGAAGGCGTAGTTGTTTTTTTCGCCGTGCTTGATACGGTACATCGCGGTGTCAGCGGCGTTGACGATCAGATCTATGGAGTCGCCGTCGTCGGGGAAGACCGCGATGCCCATGGAGAAGCCGATGTGGCACAGGGAGCCCTCCACGGTCAGAGGCTGGCCGCATTCCTCGAGGATCTTGCTCGCCGCGAGAGCGATGGCCTGATCGTCCTTGACGGCCGCCAGGACGGCGATGAATTCGTCGCCTCCGACTCTGGCGACGGTGTCCGAAGCGCGGAGCATCAAGCGCAAGCGCCCAGCTATCGCGACGAGCGCCTTATCGCCCGCCAGATGCCCGAGCTTGTCGTTGATCGGCTTGAAGTCGTCCAGATCGATGTAGATGACGCCGACTTTTGTCCCGTTGCGCCGGGCTATGTCGAAGGTTTTCTGGAGGAGCTCGAAGAGGAGGCGCCTATTGGGCAGGCCCGTGAGGGGATCGTGGTTGGCGAGGTGCGTGATGCTGACCGCGGCTTTCTCAAGCTCTTCCTTCTCGCCGCGTATGGAATGATTTAGGGCCTCGAGGCGGTCGTGAATGAGGCTGTTTTCGATGGCGATGGCCACATAGGGCGCCAGCGCCTCGACGAGGGAAAGGTGGCGGGGCGTGATCGCTCCCCGTATCTCGCTCTGGACAGTGAGCACGCCCAGGGCGCGGTCGTCTATCACGAGGGGCAGAAACACGAGGGAGCCGGAGCGAGGGCCGTACAGCAAGGGCTCGCCCGCGAGGAGACCCGCGGGCATCTGGTCGATGTCCGGCACGAATATCGGCGCCTTGTCGCGGAGGCAGACCGCAGCGAAGCTCCTTTTCGGGTCGGGAGAGATCCGCGGGCGCTGAATGCGTTTGCCATGCAGGATGTAGGCGCGATAGTCGAGGGAATCGTCCTCCTCCTCGTACAGGGCAAGACCGAAGCGGTCGAAGGGGATATAGCGGCAGAGCGTATCGTAAAGCGTATCGATTATCGTGTCGAGGTCGAGGCTCGCGGTGATGAGCCTGCCCGTCTCGGCGATCGCGAGGATCTGACTGTTCGCGCTCTCGAGCTCCTCGGTCTTCTCTTTGAGCTCGATATTCTTCAGACGGTATATCTCCGCTTCCTGGCCGCTCTTTTCGACCTCGTATTGGATGGTGATGTTCTTGATCTTGCGGCTCGCGTCTTCGCTCAACGCCTCGTGCTCGAAGCGCGAAAAGCGCTTGTAATAATCGAGGGCCCGACGGAAGTCGCCCATCGCCTCGTGGAGCTCGGAAAGCCTCTCGTAGGCGGTGTTGATGAGTCGCTTGGCCCCGATGCCCTCGGCGCTCGCGAGGGCTACGCTGTAGCGGTCGAGGGCCTGATCGAGGTCGCCGGTCAGGACGTGGATGGCGCCAAGGTCGAGGAGGACGGAGGCGCGCTCGCGCTCGTTCTTGAGCAGCTCCCAGAAGCCGAGCGCCTTCACGTACTGCGAGGCGGCGAGCTCGAGCCTGTCGGTCGCGAGGGAGATGAGGCCGAGGAGATGAAGGCACTTGCCCTCCTCCTGCATGTTCCCGGCCGCCGTGGCGTTGGCCATCGCCTTCTCGGCGAATTCGCGGGCGAGGGGCCAGTTGCCCATGCGGTGGTAGGCGATGCCGACGTTGAGGAGGATGCTCGCGATGATCTCGCCCTCGCCGTCCTCGGGGGCCGTCTCGTAGGCGCGCAAGTGATAGTCCAGGGCCTCTTTGATCTCGCCGAACTCGAGGCAGACCTCGCCGATGTTGTTGAGGGTGATCGCCTCGCGCAGACTATTGCCCTGCTTGCGCGCCTCCTCGAGGCTGCGCGTGTAGAAATCCATCGCTCGCTCGTAGCGGCCCATGCCCATATAGGCGACGCCGAGGGCGTTGAGCGATTTCATCACGCCCGGTTCGTCCTTAAGGGCCGTGAAAGCGTCCAAGGCCTTCTGAAAGGATTCCACCGCCGGCGCAAGCTGCGTCAAGTAATATTTGCACCAGCCTAGGGTGAACCTCGCCTCGGCCATACCCGCGGCGTAAGCCGTTTTCTCGGACTCGGAAAGGGCTTTCTCGGCTATGAAGAGGGCGCGCTCGGGCGACGAGAGCGTCAGCGCCCAGGCTTTCTTGTTCTGTTCGTCAATATCGCCAGAGAAGGGATGCATAGGCCTCGTTAGTCGAACTCGATTTGATCTGCGTCATCGCGGCCATGGTCGGGATCCGTCGTATTGAGATATTCGAGGGCTTCCTGCGCGACACTCTGCACATGCTCGTACCATATTAAATACAGCTTGTCATCGATTACCCCGGGGGAGGGGGCGCCCTCGATGTCGCTCATCAGTTGCCTGAATATGGCGAGGCCTCTATCGTCCATGGGCTCTCTCCTCTCTAAAGCGGTAGTTCTCTGACCAAGGTATCGGGACGGCCGCGAAGCATTGATTGTACATCCTCCGCCCTGGAAATCAATACCACCGAAGCGCCGCGATACGAGGCGGCGAGGCGGCCCGCGGCGGCGGCCAGCTCGGGCGAACTGGCGGCGAGCATCGCGTCCCTCTTCGCCTGCCTGAGGGAGTCGGTGATGCCATAGAGCGAGCGCCTGAAGTCGACGAAGCCCCTCTCCTCGGGCAGCATAGGCCGCAGCTCCCTGCCTATGGCGCCTATCGCCGCCTCTTCGACCTCGGCCTCGGTGCCTCCGCCCCCCGGCGAAAAGCGCGCTTCGGCTTGGTCCAGGGCCTCGCCGAAAAAGGACAGCGCATCGACGGGGCGGGGATCCCTGTAGGAACTGAAACAGGCTATGCCCTCGAGCCCGTCGGTCCATACCGAAGCCCCGTAGGCGCCACGTTTTACCCGAAGCTCCTCCCATAGCGGGCCTGTGCTCAGGAAGTGGGCGAGGAGGGTCTCATGACCGAAACAGGGGTCGCCCAGCTTCGAAGCGGCCGCTGCTGCCGCGGCGAAGCCTACCTGGGCGGAAATGGCGTATGCCTCGCATCCCGCGGCGGGCGCGAAAAATCGGGCATTCGGAGCATCCATCCCCAATTCGCCCTCGCCGGACCTAGCCTCGTCGGATAGAGAGGCGAGGGCGGACTCGACCGCGGCCAGGGCGCCCGGGACGGCCCCTTCCTCCGCGCTTAGGTTGAGCCTGAGGCCCTTGCGCGCGAAGATCGAGGCCGAGAGGGAGCGCAGCGAAGCCGCCATGGCAGCTGCCTTGGCGTCTTTTAGGGAAAGAAGGAATTCGACCTGGCTCGTCCCCCTCCAGAGCTCCTCGATCGCGGAGGCCTCGCCGAAATAGGATGCCGCCCTCGTCTGGGCGAATGCGTTGCCCGCGGGTACGACCGCCGAGAGGACGTCGTTGCGCAGCTCCGAACAGATGTCCGAAATCCTCTTCTCGTCGCCGTAATCCGCGCCTGTAAGGAGGCTCATGACGAGCTCGAGAGCCGGGGAGAAGCGCTCGGCTAAGGCTTTGAGCCTGAAGACGGCATAGGAGCGCGGCGCCGCGCCCGGGAGGGAGGCGGGGCTGCCGGAATCGAGAATGGCGCTAAAGCCCCCGGCGCTTCTCGCGAGGCGCAGCGCGACGCGGTCATAGCTCTCGCCGACGAGGCCCGCGCCGGTGAGGAAGCGCGAGGCTAAGGGAAGCCAGGTCAGGGATTTCCTAGGGAGGGAATCCAGGGGGAAGGCCATGTCGAGGTACACGATGCCGTTGGTGAACAGGGGGTGGACGATAGCTTCGACGCCGCCTACCTTTACGCTTTCGCGGCGGATAGACTCGACTTCGCGCGGCAGGTCGGCCCTCGCGAGCCGCGGCAAGGCAGCTAAATCCTCGCTCGAATCGGGGCGTTCCATCGCCTCGGCGAGCCGGGCGCCTCGCGCCCTGATGGCCGCCTTTTCCTGCGTAGAAAAGAGACTACAGCGCGCCGCGAGGGCTGTCTCTCTCGCCGCTCGTCGGGCCTCGAGGAGCCCCGCCTCGGGGTAAACGGTCACCGTGCTCCGGTGCGGATTGCGCGCGATGAGGGCAAGGGCCAAGGATTCGAGATAGCGAGGGTCGGCCGCCATCCGCGCCTTTAGGTCGGCGAGGGGCGTCTCGAAGGAGAGGGTCGCCTCGGGCCCGGCCCCGTGAAGCCAACCCCGCGCGGCGCGATTGAACAGGCGCAGGCCGTAGGCGCCCGAGCCTCTGCGTATCTCGCGGTTGGCGAAGGAGATCGCGTGCATCGCGGCGTCTAGGGCATCGGGCGAGAAGCCCTCGGCCGCGGCGCGCTCGACGCTGTCTTGGATGATGGCCTCTATCGCGGCCTCGTCGCCGCGTTTTGCGCCTCGCAGGCCCGCCGAGAAGATGATCTGCCGAAAGCCCGTGTCCAGCCCGCATTGCGGCGAGAGGTCCTCCCCAAGCCCCGAATCCCTGAGGGCCTTGGCCAGGGGGGCGCCGTCGTGGCCGACTAAAAGCTCGGAGAGGACTTCCATCGCCAGGGCCTCGGTCCCGTCGGTCACCGGGACGGTGAGCCAATTGACGATGATTGAAATCGCCGAGTCGGCGCCCTCGGCGAGAGGGTAGGGAACCTCGAGGCGCTTGGGCTCGAGGACCGGGCCCTGGAGCGGGATCTCGCTATCGACGCTTATGGCCTCGAAGCGCGAGAGGAAGCGCTTATCCAGAAAATCCAGCTGCTTTTCGGCGTCGATGTTTCCATAAAGGAAGATGCGGCAATTGGAAGGATGGTAGTGCTTGGACCAAAAGGCCTTGAAGCCTTCATAGGTCAGGGAAGGTATTTCCTCGGGATCTCCGCCCGAATCGAAGGAGTAAGGATGTCCGCTCGAGAAGAGGCTCGTATAGGACGCGGTGGTGGCGAGGGAATCGGAGGAGGAATAGTCGCCCCGCATCTCGTTGTAGACGACGCCCTTGATGTCCAGCCTGCCCTCGTCGTCGATTTCCAGCCTATGCGCCTCTTGGAGAAAAGTGTCTTCCGTAAGCAGAGGAAAAAACACCGCGTCGCCGTAGACGTCCATGAGGTTGAAGAAATCGGCCTCGACGGCGCTCGCGGCGGGATAGACCGTCTTGTCGGGATAGGTGAAAGCGTTCATGAAGGTGGCCAGGCTCCGCCTCGCCATCACGAGAAAACTGTCCTTTACGGGAAAGCGAGCCGAGCCGCAGAGCGCCGAGTGCTCGACTATATGGGCGACTCCGGAGCTGTCCTGGGGTTTTGTGCGGAAGGCGAAGGCGAAGACATTCTCCGCGTCGTCGGCCTCGAGGCGATACAGCTCGCAGCCTGTTTTCTTGTGCCTGAAAAGCGTCCCGCGGCTGCGGTACTCGGGAAGCTCGCGCTCGGAGACGATATCATAGGCGGGATGGCGTAGCGTCATTCGAAGAAGATGGCTAGAAGGGGACCATAAGGTCAAGTCGATGGAAGCACTACCGTTCGGGCCGGGCCCCGGGTTATAGTGGTACTCGATGTCTATCACGACCAAGTCAGGCGACGACGGCACGACGGGCTTATGGTCCGGGGAGCGCGTGAGCAAGGACGACCCGAGAGTCGAGGCCTGCGGCGAGGCCGACGAGCTTTCCTCCCTCTTGGGCTTCGCGCGGCTCGCCTGCCGCCTGAGGGAGACTGCCGAGGCCCTCGAAGCCCTCCAGCGCGACCTCGTGCGCCTAGCCGGCGAGATAGCCTCCGTCGATCCGGCCTTCTCCGATCCGATACAGTCCTGGGACGAAGAGGCTATCACCGGCAAGATCCTCGCCCTAGAGCTGCGGATTCCTCTTGTCGGCTTTGTCCTTCCCGGCAGGACCGAGGGCTCGGCCCGCATCGACCTGGCGCGGACGGCCGCCCGCAGGCTCGAAAGGCGCGTGATCAGGCTCGCCCGCGAGAACGCGCACGATGCCCCCGTGTCCGATATCCTGCGACGCTACCTCAACAGGCTCTCCGACTACCTTTTCATGCTCGCTAGGGCCGAAGAGGCGGCGGAGGGGAAAATAGAATACGCTTGAATTCGATAGGAGTATTGGATGCTCAAGAAGACGCGCTGCGACGGTACGCTGATCCGGAACCTGCCTCCCTTTACGGTACTCATGCCCTATGTCATGCCGACGAGGACGGGCTCCATGATCTACTACGAGCAGGAGCTCGACATCACCGAGACGCTGAAACGGATCAAGACGATAAACAGGGTCCTCATTAAACGCAGGGAGATACTCACCCTCTTCGATGTCGTCATCTGCGCCGCGGCGCGCGCCGTCGCCATGCGTCCCAAGGTCAATCGCTTCATTTCGGGCAAGCGCTTCTACCAGCGCAACCAGATCGTCTTCAACTTCGTCGCCAAGAAGGAGCTTTCGGACGAGGGAGAGGAAGTGAACGTAAAGATTCCCTTCGAGCCCCACGAGACCCTCGTGACGGTGGCCGAGAAAGTGAAGCGCTACGTCCGCAAGGCGGTCTCCGACGAGGGCATGGCCAACGACGAAGTCGTGAAGACCCTGGTCAAGTTCCCGCATTTCGTCCTGAAGATCGTGGCCCGGGCCTTGCTCTGGCTCGACGACCACAACCTGATGCCCGCCGACATGATCGAGAGCGATCCCTGCTTCTGCTCGATCTTCCTCACTAACGTGGGTTCCTTCGGCCTGGACACGCCTTTCCACCACCTGTACGAGCGGGGCAATTGCCCCATCTTCGTGGCGATGGGCAAGGTGAAGGCTCAAAACAGGCTCGAGTCGGACGGTTCCGTATCGGAGCGCAAGACACTGTGCCTGCGCTACTCCTTCGACGACCGCGTCGCCGACGGCACCTATATGGGCAGGACCCTCGAGCTCATGCGCGGCTTTATCGAGGACATAGAGCCCCTCGAGGCGCCTCCTGCCATCGACCCCGCGATCATCGCCGAGCTAAAGCTGCGCCCGGCGAGCGTGGCCGATGCCGGGGACGCGGCCAAGTCGCCTTCCTGACCCGGCAATGAAACATTTTTTACAGTTGCATTAATGAATGATATATCTGAGAGGGAGGTTGAAATGACACGGAATATGCTTGGCGCGCTTTACGCTGTTGCGATGATTGCCGTTATCGTTAGTTTAGATTTACTGTTCTTTAGGCATCGAATCTGGGAACGGCTGATAGCGAACGTCGGCGTTGTCTTGGTGTTTGCAGCCTTTTATTTGAGGTTTTGAAAGGCCTCTTGCCGAAGTAATAATTATGGCAAAACTCATTGAACTTAGCGGGGAAAGAATGTGTCCCCGATTACCTTAATCTTATCGGGGATAACCGAAGGAGCGACATCACATCAGGCTGTCGAAACCCCGGGTTTTCGTTCTTCTTCCGCGGAGGCACCTTGGGACTACGGCGCCGACAAAATCGCTGGCTGCCCGAAGGCCTCGACCAAGTGCGCGCCCTTGAACACATAGTATTCGGCTATCATGGGGAGGGCGCCAGAGCGCCTTGGCTCGAGCACGATCACCTGGATTCCCCAAGGGCGATAAAGCCCGGCTTCAGCGTCCAGCTGGTAGAAAGCGGCGGCTGGCTCGCCGTTTGCTCCCGGTACATCAACGAGCTTCCAGTGCTTCGGATCGCCGCGACGGAAAGGATAGTCCAGAAGCACCCGCTCAATGTCTGCCCTGCCCTGGACCCAGAGCGGGATCGGCGGCATGACCATCATCGAATCTTCTTTCATCAAGGCTACGATGCCGGCGGCGTCGCCGCGCTCCCAGGCGCGAAGAAATCGTTCGAGGACTTCCCGACGTTCAGCTGGGTTGATCACTGCGGCCGCGCGATTCGGCCCAAGGGCGGCGCGAGAGCGTTGCAGCGCGCTGTTTACCGCCGCGACGCTCAGCCCCAGAAGTTGGGCGGTCTCCTTGCCTGAATAGCCCAGGAGATCGGTGAGGATGAGTACGGCCCTCTGCCGCGGAGACAAGGTCTGCAGGACAACAAGGAAGGCGAGCGAAAGTTCCTCTTTGCGCAGGGTTTGGCTTTCCGGATCGGGATAGGGCTCGAGCCATACGGCCTCCGGGAAGTCCGCGGGCAGCGAGGCGCCGGAATCGTACCGATGAAAATCGGGGCCGAAGGGCAGTGTGCGATTCTTCTTGCCACGAAGGAAATCAAGGCAAACGTTGGTCGCGATGCGATAGAGCCATGTGACCATGCTCGATTCGCCTCGAAAACCGCGGATTTTTTCCCATGCTTTTAGAAAAGTTTCCTGGGTCAGGTCGTCGGCGTCGTGGAGTGATCCGGTCATCCGATAACAGTGCAATCGAACTGCTGATCTGTGGGCCTCTAGCATAGATCCGGCCTCGGCCAGGACATCTTCCACAACAACCTCCAAATAGAGTTGGATTTTCTTTGAAAATAGCGATGATTTCTCGATGCGGCAAACGTCTAACTTCATGATTATTGGAGACAGGAGGGAAACATGAAGATGCAGGAACTGTTGGATACATATTATCGGGGTTTAGCCCAAAAGGAGGGCTGGGAATCGGTCCTCGCCGAGGATATGAGGTTTGTTGGCGGTGACATGACAAAACAGGAGCCTGTCGTCGGAAAGCAAAGCTATGTCCAAGTTATTCAGCGGCTGTCCCGCCTGTTCGCCGACGTCCGAGTGGTCAAATCCTTCGTTGATGGAGATCAGGCCTTTGTATTGGCCGAATACAATTGGACCTTCCCCCACGAGGTCAACATCAAGGGAGCCGTGGCAGAGTACTGGAAAGTCCGCAACGGGAAGCTTGGCGAGTTGACGATTTTCTTCGACACTGGGTCGTTCGATCGTATGGCAAAAGGCTGACTACGGTCGAAATGTTGGTAGCGCTACGGTAAAAAGGGGCGAGGAAGTGCGAGGAGCTAGGAGGAGGGCGCGGCGTTCGTCGTCGTGGTGCGCCGCGGCATAGTTTGGCGCGAGAAGGGCTCCGTTCCAGGCCGCCTTGGCCTCGGATATTGTGTCGCGTTCCTTCATGCGGCCTCCTATCGATCCTGCATCGCCTTCAGACTTGCCTTCACCAGCCGCTTCACCAAAGCTATCGGTAGCTTTTTCTCCGCGGGGAAGTTAACAATGGCCTTTGTCGTAGCATAGCCTGCAAGCTCTCTCTTGTGATCTTCTATCACTGGAGGGCGTAGGTGCAATCGCACATCCGGTTTCTTAAAACTAAACCACGCAAACATCCCATTGTAATCATAACCTTCAAAGGAAAATCCGGGTATTTGGAAGTAGCTGACAGTCTCAGTGCAGCCGGGCGCAACATCCAGTATCGCGGTCCTGATCTTCGTTAACGTGCCTTGCACACCTTGCGGGCAATTTGCTATATATTCATCGACACCGCCAGGCTTAACGGAAGAAGACCTGATTTTTCCCATAGGCTTGACCTCCTCTTACTCGATGAGCGTCCCATCGAATGAACCAATCATCTCCATTTATTGCCTCCATGCTGGAATAGAAAGTGACAGTGGGTTGGCTAGAGCCGGACAGTCCAGGCTGAATGCTTCCCCATGGTAGTAAAATAATAGTGATAACAGCTTATCTGAGACAAATTTTTGGAGGTCGATTGCCTAAGCCTTATTCTCATAGGGTGGCTAGGCTATTGTGGACCCGTTGATGCGTTGTCCCGAGAGAGTAGCATTCGGACTATAAGGTTGCTGCCATGCCGAAGCCCCAATGGGCTCGTCGGTTTGGATCGTTTCGAGAAGATCGACGACAACAGATCACTCGGGGAACAGGAGATCAGCATGGCAGCGCCAAAGAATGCCGTCCGTGAGGTTTCAATCGACTATCCTTCGGGCATTCGTGACTGTGCTCGTCTTAGCCCGCCATAGCTCTCTCGCATATACGACTTTTGCCCATGCAGACGCCGCCCAGTACCTCATGTCGACGGTGTCTTCCGGCCCCTTGTGGTTCATATGGCTACTTTTGCTCATTGATGTGATTGTTGCCGGCGTTTTCTCACTGCTGCGAAAATTAGGCAGCGGGTTCGCTTTACGGTCAGTACCCAAGGTCTTTCTGGTAGTTTTTCTGGTTTCCTTCTTTACCTATGTCCCGATGATCGCCTGGTTCGGTGCCGGAGCTTGGATCCCCTTCTTTTTTCCCCCCGCTGTGGTTTCAACTTGGAAGGATTTTCCTATATTTGACCTGGTTCATTGCAGGAATCGCAATTGGGTTGAATGGTCTCAGCAATGGGATCTTGGCTGAGGATGGCCCGCTCGCGAGGCGTTGGCCATGGTGGATCGCGGCTTGCGTTGTTGCCTATAATCTTCTGTGGTTCGTTCCAGGCATACTTGAAAGTTCTCATGCATCGAGGCAGGGAAGATTTAGGATGCTTGATTTTAGTCTATCCTGGCTACCTTTTGTCGTTATCGCGGTCGTCAATTTTTTCCTGAGCTGGATCTACTACTCGCCATCTGCGCCTTGGTTCAGAGCCTGGCAAGTCGGCGTTGGCCTAGACCCAAACAAGAAAGAGATGAGCGCGGAAGACAAGAAGGCCATGCCACGGCTCATGGGCGGGGCAGCCATCGCGAGCCTCCTCCTTTCGTACGGGCTGCAGGTCGTCGTGTACAGCCTAAAGGCCCTTGATTTTGGCTCAGGACTGCTCGTCGGGCTCATCCTGTGGCTTGCCTTCGTGGTGACCCACAGCCTGAGTACGCAGTTCGAGGGCCGCAAGCCGGTTGTCTTGGTGATCAATAACGTGCTGTACGCAGTTACCTACGCGATATTCGGGGGCCTCATGGCCGTTTGGAGATGATGCAAGGTTCCAGTCGGGAGTCAGAAGGAGGAGAAATATGGCAGGAAAGGATTACACGGCGACCTTTTCAGTAGACCAGTCTCCGAACGAGGTTTTTAATGCAATCAATGACGTTCGCAGCTGGTGGTCAGAAGAGATCGAAGGAAGTACCGACAGGGAAGGTGCCGAGTTTGACTATCATTACCAAGACGTTCATCGCTGCAAGATGCGGATAACGGAATTAGTTCCAGGGGAAAAAGTCGCCTGGCTTGTCATAGACAACAATTTCAATTTCATCGTGGACAAGACCGAGTGGAAGGGAACGAAGATCAACTTCGAGATCGCCAGAAATGGCAACAAGACGGAAGTCAACTTCACGCACGTGGGCCTTGTGCCAGAATACGAGTGTTACGGCGTCTGTTCAAACGCGTGGGGTTCCTATATCAACGGGAGCCTGAAGAAGCTGATTATGACAGGCAAAGGCAACCCGAACCCGAAGGAAAACCAGAAATGATGCTGAAGGATTAGGTCGTGGTGATTTTGGGGACTGGGCAATCGCCATCGGCAATCCTTGTGGGATTTTATCCAGACCGACGAGGCTATCGACCGCGGCAATTCGGACAGAGCGGACTTCCCCTGAATCGGCCGACAGTCTTGGCTTCAATCGAAGCCAGAAATCCCCCGATTATTTTCGCTAATCGGGTACAGTCGTAAGGGCTTTGGATCTCAGCAGGTTATACTATTTGGTAGAGTTCACAGATGAGATCGCCGAACCCGGAAACCAATAGTCTCTGGTAACAGGCTGAAACATGGAGGGACCCAATTCGAGCGACCTGGATTTCCGACAAGAAGTAGATATCGCGCGCACAAAGTGCGGTGCGGGCCCAAGTTAGGGTATACTTCAAGCGGACATCTTGAGATGGCTTAGCGTACAGTTTTGTCCGAATTCTAGGCTGACCCCAGATAAAGGAATAGAAGGAGTTTTTGAGATGGCAACTGTTCCAAACTGGCTTAACGCGAGGCCCGGAAATAGTAAAATAGGGGCTGGAGATGAGGAGATTCCTACGGAAGGCGGAATTGGCCGGCTAACTGTGAAATCTCGGATAAACAAGCGCCATTCCTACAGCCAGGCCACGAACGCCTGCTTTGCCCTACTAGGGGCCGCCGTACTCGCGTGGAGTCCTGTCGCGATCGGGGCCGAGGATTCGCCTAAGGTCTTCACCCTTTCGACTTCTACGAGCTTCGGCATGCTCTACGGGCAAGCCAACGAGTACGTCTACAATCAGGACGTCTCCGCCGACTACAAGGACAGCGAGCTCGACTGGCCCTTCGAGCCCTTGTTCTATGTGGGAGCGGGGCTAGCCCTCGACAGCAAGCTCGGCATATTCGCCACCCTCGACTTGCGCCAGGGTCTCTCCGGCAAGACCGGTACGATGACCGACTCAGATTACCTCAACGGGGACGGTGTCAAGACGAACTTATCGGAGAGCGATTGCTATACCGAGCGAGCCCTCCTTCTGGACCTTAAGTTGGGCTACAACCTGCCTTACTTCTCGGACCCGTTCAAGTTAGGCGCCTACCTCGGCTTCTCATATATGGACCTTAAGTGGTCGGCTCGCGACGGCTACTACCAATACCCGAGTTATGGGAGCGGGTACCAGGATTACGGGCCTGGTAACATCAGCCTCGGCAACTACGAACCCTGGTCGGCAGGCGAGACGAAGACCCCGCTTTACGGGACGGGCATCCTCTACGAGCAAGCTTATCTGCTGGCCCTTTTCGGGGTACAGGCCTCGTATAAGTTGGGCGACGCTTTCACGCTGGGCGCAGCCTGCTCGATCGCGCCGATAGCATATTGCTACACCGAGGACAACCATGAGCTCCGAACGATCGACTTCTATTCCAAGCTTTCGAGCGGCCTCATGCTCGAACCCTCGGTGTCCCTCAAATACGCCCTCAAGCCAGGAGCGGCCCTGCGGCTCGATGTCGCCTATCGCCAAGTGACCTCGCTCAAGGGCGACATCACCCAGGTGAACCAGGGAACAACGTCAACTTCCTCGTTAGGGAATTACTATGCCGGCCCCGACTCCGCGAACACGGGTAACGGCGACTCGGGCGCATTCATATCCATGCTCGACGCGAGCCTCGGCTTCGCTCTCGCGTTCTAGCGGAAGGAGACGGAAATGAAACACACTTTTTATGCATTCGCCGCTCTCTGCGCCGCGGCGCTGCTCAGCCTGACTCTCGCGTGCTGCCCCATGCAGGCGAGCTACAAATCGACAATTACGCCTATCTACGCGGCGACCGACTCGGGACTCTGGATATTCAACGGCTCGAGCTGGGCTCAAGCCACCAGCGTCCCGGCCAATAGCGTCGTCGTCTCGGGCTCCGGTGCGGAAGCCTCGGTCTTCGTGGGCACAGGGAGCGGCATTTCCTATACCTCAACGAATGGGGCATCCTGGAAAAGCTGGGCGGGCACAAATAGCAGCTCCGGCCCCGGCCTCGGCACGACCCCGGTCAATAAAGTTATCCTCGGCACCTCAATTCTCGCGGCTACCGCAGGCGGAGTTTCGATCTACAACAGCGACGGATCGACAAACGCCTGGACGAACGATGCATCCATGACATCCGTCAACGATGCATTTCAAAGCGGCACATATACTTTTGTTGCGGGCAACCTTCCCGCAAGTGCACCCGTAATTAGCGTTATCAATGGTACCAGTACCGAAGCGACTTATCTTGCCAGCACATTTCTGCCCACTAGCACTAAGGTGACCGCTGTCGTCGTAGACTCCTATCTCGATATCTTCGCAGGAACAGATAAGGGACTTGTGGAAATAAATTATACTAGTGGCGCGGTGACTTATTCCGCTAATCTGCTCGCCAGCAGCGACTATGTCTACGGTCTTTTATTCGATAGCAGCGGAAATCTCTATGCTGCGACCTCGAGCGGATTGTATGCCAATGTCGGGACAAGCAGCCAGAAACGTTTATTCTCCGACACGCCGGCTCTTTGCGTCTACGTCGATGGGGCCGGTACGATCTACGCGGGGATAGCCTCGGGGCTACGGAGCCTCACAGCCGGTGCATCGACCTGGACTACTGGTCTCTCGGGTAAGCAGGTCAATTCGGTCGTGACGACGGCTCCTCTCTATTCCTTCTGAGCCGACAGCCCCGCGACCCAATCCTGGAGCGCCGGGCCGTCGAGAGTTCCCATCATCGAGAGATGCCGGGGCCTAGAGCCTCACTCCACCATCTCGTCCTCGCCCTCGAGGGCTATGTCCCCGTCCTCCCAGGCGCGCTTCAGGTAGGCCAGGAACTCGCGGCCGGCTTCGTCGGCGTCGTCCCTGCGCACGGGGCCGAGGATCGAGTACTCGTCCTTGATCATCGCGCGGCGGTTGGCCGATACGCAGCTCAAGATCTTGGCCTTGAAGGCTTCGTCCCTGCCTTTGAGCACGAGGGCTATGTCCCTGTCCTGGAAGTCGCGCAGAGCCTTTTGCATGGCCTTGGCCGGGACGCGGAGCACATCGTCGAGGGTGAATAGCCGGTCGCGCACGTTTTTGGAGAGCTCGGGATTTTCCTCGCCCAATGCGTCCAGGACGCGCTCTTCCATGCGGGGATCGACGTGCTTGAGGATGCCCGCGAGGGCGGCCCTGCCGTCGATTTCCTCGTGGCTCACCGTTCCGACCTTGCGGATCCTCTCCCTAAGGCCTTCCTCGACTTGGCGCAGGACCTCGGGGTTGACCTTGTCGAGCTTGGCGACGCGTTTGACCAGGTCTACGCGCTCGTCCTCGTTCATGCCCTCGATGATGCTCGAGGCCTTCTTGGGCTCGAGGTAGGGGAGGATGACCGAGAGTACCTGCGGGGATTCGCCTTTGAGGATCATCGCGAGCTGCTTGGCGTCGTAGTCCTTGAGGAACCTGAAGGGCCGCGAGGACTCCGGCGACGCCTTGCGCATCAGGGCCCGCGCCTTCTCCGCGCCGAAGGCCGTCGTGAGCATCTTTTCGGCGGTCTCGGGGCCGCCCGCCACCGACCAGCCCTTTGTTTTGACCAGCCAGCCGAACTCGGCCAGGATGTCATTGGCTTCGGGGGCGTCGATGCTCTTGACCTTCAGTATCTCGCGCGACACCGCCTCTATCTCTTCGCTCCCGAGGTGGGCGAGGACCTTGGAGGCCTCCTCGGTGCCTAGGAGGAGGAGGAACTTGGCGGCCTTGGAAATGCCGGGCTCCGAACCGATCTTGAGGAGGGCCGCCGCTTCGTCGCCGGCAGCCGCGAGGGCCTCGCCGAGGGCCATCGGCTTTGGGCCGCCTTTGCGCTTCCCCCTCGAAGGAGTATCGGGCGGGAAGGACTCCTCGGAGGGGACGATGGGACGCTTGGCGCCGCCCGAGCCGTATGCCTTATCGACCCTGTCCTTCATGCTCATGAAGGGCATCCTACCGGGCCGGCGATGAAAGGTCAACGTGAGATTCCAGACGCGCGGCGTACTCGGCGTCCATGGCCTCGCTGAGGGCGAGGGGACTGCAGATCCGGGGAGGGAGGGATGCGCCCTTCGCGTCCAGGAGCGCGAGGCCGCCTTCCCCGAGCTCCGCGGCTAGAGTCGTCATAGAGAGAGCGCCCCTCCAGAAATCGAGTATGAGCTTAATCGACCGCGTTGCCTCCGCCCTGCCAGCTTCTATCAAGTCGAGGTAGGAGGAGCTCGAGCTCCGGCCGTCGCCGGAGGGGTCGCGCCATTCCTTTCCGGTCAGGTTCATCGCGTCCATGCCCTGGGGCATTTTCTCCGGGTAGACGATCGCGACGAGCCTCCTCCCTTCTTCCTTGCCGAGCCTGCCGAACCAATCCTCCCGCTCTCCGCCCTGCGGAGCGCCGCGAGCCGTGGCCGCCGGGTCGGTGACAGCGTAGAAATGCCGGGCGTCCGCGAGGGCGTTGGCTATCCGCGAGGCGAGAAGGGGGTCGGCGCTTGTCGATCGCGGGTAGGCGGCTCGAAGGCCGGCCGCCCAGAGGGCGACGAGCCTTCCTTCGAGGGCGCTGTCGCCGAGCGCGCGGGCGCCTGCGCCGGCGACTAGGCCGAGGCGGGCGGAGAGGCCGTACTCGCTTGCGCCTATCCCGAGCCTATTCTCCAGGAGGCCCATGTCGAGGATGCGCTCGAGGAAGGGATGGCAGCCTCGAAGCTTCTCCGTGCTCGGGTGGGAGGGGTCGGCCCATCCCGAGAAGCAGATGATAAAGGGGTGAGTGGCGCGATCTATCGCGGCATGAGTGGCGAGGCCGAGAATGTAGGCGCCGCTGGGTCCATCCAAGCGAGCTTCGTCCGCGGCCAAGGCCGAGGCCGCGCCGGCGACGAGACTGCCGTATCGGCGGCGGTGGGCTAGGGCTCCGTAGTGCAGGCCCGAGGGCATGGTCCTTTGATTGTGGTAGAAAATGTCCGGGCCCTGGCAGCCGAGGGCGAAGAAGGGGGCCGCCTCGCCGAGCGCCGCGACGCTTCCCGCGCCCATGGCCTGTTCTAGGGCTTCCTCCCCCGCGATGATGTGACTGATCTGGGCTGCCATCTCTATCAAGATACAATGCTTATCTCTTCCCGACAGCCGCCGCCTTGCGATATATTCATATTATGAAGCTTTACAGTCGCGGGCATCTCGTAGTCGTCGGCGTCGGGGGCGTTGCGATCGCCGCCGCCGCCTTTCTTATCTGCCTGGGTACAGGGCTCGTACGCATAGCGCCCTCGGCTCCGAGGACGGCGGCCTCTTCGGCGGCCGGGAGCTCCGGACTTGCCGCCGATTCCGTCGGTTCGGCGGGCCTCGAGGTCAAGTCTACCTTGTCGGGAACCGTAGCGGCCGAGGCCGGCGTGTCGGCCGAGTACTCCCCAGACGAGAAAGAGAACATCGACGTCTACGAGCGCCTCAACGAGGGCGTCGTCAATATCACCACCGAGCAGCTCTATTATAATTGGTTCTCCGAGGCGGTGCCCCAGGAGGGCGACTCGGGCTCGGGCTCCATCATAGACCCTCAGGGCTATGTCCTCACGAATAAGCACGTAGTAAAGGACGCCTACAAGGTCTACGTAGGACTCGCGGACGGAAGCCGGTTCGAGGCCAAGGTGATCGGCATCGATCCCGAGAACGACCTCGCCGTCATCAAGTTCTCGCCCCCGAAGGGCGTCAAGCTCACGGTGATCCCCTACGGCGATTCCTCGCGTCTGCGGGTCGGCCAGAAGCTCCTCGCGATCGGCAATCCCTTCGGCCTCGAGCGCACCCTCACGCGAGGCATCGTGTCGGGGATCGGCAGGCCCGTCTCCCAGACCGAGCGAGCGCAAGACGGCTCGTCCAACACCGTCGTCATCCAGAACATGATCCAGACCGACGCCTCCATCAATCCCGGCAACTCGGGCGGCCCCCTGCTCAACTCCCGCGGCGAGCTCGTCGGCGTCAATACGATGATCTACAGCCCCTCGGGCGGCTCGGTCGGCATCGGCTTCGCCGTGCCCGTCGCCACAGCCAAGCGCGTAGTGCCCGAGCTCATGAAGGACGGACGCGTCGTCCGCGGCTGGATAGATGTCACTCCCGTGGCCCTTTTCTCGGACCTCGTCGATTACATGAAGCAAAATAGCATTGCCACCCCCGTCGAGGCGGGTCTCCTCGTATCTCAGGCTAAGAAGGCTGGCAACGCCGACCGCGCGGGCATACGCGGCGGCACGACCCAAGTGCGCACGCGCGCCTCATCCTTCTTCGTCGGAGGCGACATCATCGTATCGGTCAATGGCGTCAAGACCGAGTCCGAGGCCCAGCTCTACGTCGCCCTGGAAAACACCAAGCCCGGCGATAAAGTCGAGGTCGTCTACTACCGGGGCAACAAGAAAATCACCGCCCAGGTCCAGCTCTCCGACAGGGGCAAGGCGGGGATCAGCAACTAGGCCCGCGCTCGGCTCATGGCCCGTGACTGGCAGGGTATTAGTAATTTAATATATTAATATGAAATAATTTATATTTGACATTATTTTTTAAGTGTATTAGTCTGTGTATAGAGAGGTGTATATGCGAACTAATATTATCTTGAATGATGAATTGGTTGAGGAAGCTTTCAAATACTCATCCAATATAGAATCTAAAAGGGAATTAGTAGAAATTGCTCTCAAGGAATATGTTGAAAACAGGAAACGCCGGAATTTAAAGGATCTAAAAGGAAAAATTAAATTTGCAGATGATTATGATTATAAAGCAATGAGAGCATAGGATGGTTTTAGTTGATACATCCGTTCTTATTGGGTATTTAAAAGGGATTGATAGAGAACCGTACGAGAAATTCGATGCAATAATTGAAAATGGAATACCATTTGGTATTAATTCATTGATTTATCAAGAGGTTTTACAAGGATCACGGGATAAAAAAGAATTTGAAGAATTAAAGGAGTACTTGAGCTCTTTGCATTTCTATGAATTGAAGTATGGAAATGAATCATATGAAAGATCTGCATATCTTTATTTTCAATGTAGAAAAGCAGGACTAACAATACGAAGTACGATTGATCTTATTATTGCAGAAACGGCAATAGAAAATGACTTGTTTTTATTGGAAGACGATAATGATTATAAATCGATCTCCAAAATTGTGAAAGATTTGAAGATTTATGAATAAAGGATGCCGGATAAACAATGAACGCCCTCGCCATCGTGGCTTGGGCGACATAGAACGAAAGGGTAGGGAGAGCGCCAAACAAACCGTTCGCCTATCAACCTGCCCAAGCTCGTCGCCCCGCGGCGCCAATACTACGAAATATCGGTATGAAGCAATTGAATGGATTTTAGGATATCCTTTTCATTAATTAATTGGTTATAACATATTTATGAATAATGCTTGAAATCGAGGTCTGATATGGTAATCCTTCAGAAGCGGATTTTTCCCTAAGCTTTTCCAAATCATATTCAGAGATTCTAATATTTTTTATTTTTTTAGTTTCATCAATTATAGAATCAATTAGCTGTCTTTTTTTTGTGGAAACAGATTTGAATTCTAGAGCATGATCTTCAATCGGCGTCGGCGTCGGTCATCACCAACCGCTCCCTGAATAATCGCCTTGACGCGCTGCG
>Ga0182027_10000419_pt1 | contig 73409 bp, 59 predicted proteins | sample 712E1DmetaG_FD_121300 | JGI IMG/M metagenome (GOLD analysis project Ga0182027, IMG submission 121300) | Permafrost microbial communities from Stordalen Mire, Sweden - 712E1D metaG (Illumina Assembly) | ecosystem: Environmental > Terrestrial > Soil > Wetlands > Permafrost | place: Sweden...
GCACGGTCAACAGCACGCTTACCTTGGGAAACCGGGAAAGTTTCGGGTTGACCAAAGGGACACTGCGGCGGTGGAGAACGATCATGAGCGCGAAAAGGCAATTGCAACAGACGGATAGTGCGATGAGTGCCAACGCTATTGGCATGAATAGTGAATGCATAAACTCCTATTTGACTTCCGCCTTGTTTACAAGATGCACAACGGTCTTCTTCAGTTTGTCGAAGTCCACGGGCTTGATCAGATATTCGGCGATGCCCATGGTTTTTGCCATTTCCGCTGAAACTATTTCGCTGTATCCTGTACATAATATAATCGGCACGTCCGGCCGAAGTTCAAGCAGTTTGCGGGAAAGTTCCAAGCCCGTCAAACCGGGCATGGTCTGGTCCGTGATGACAATGTCGAATTGCAGGGGATTGGCTGCGAAGATGTCCAGTGCGGCGCGGCTGTCCGTGACGCTCGAAATGGAAAATCCCAGGAAACTCAGCATTTCCTCGGCCATGGAAGCGATCATGGGCTCGTCATCCACGTATAATATATTGATATGCTTTGTGAACAGGGTCACGGCCTCGTCGCACGCAGGGGGCTCGCCGTCGAGCGCGGGCGCCGCAGCCGGCAGGTAGATGTGGAACGCGGTCCCGACGCCGACCTCGCTTTCAACGGATATGACACCTCCGCATCCCTTGATGATTCCGTGAACGACCGACAAACCCATCCCCGTTCCTTCCCCCTGCTTCTTTGTTGTGAAGAACGGGTCGAAGATCCTTCCCAGAATCTCTTGTTTGATGCCATGGCCCGTATCCTGCACCGTCAGCCGCACGCACGGCTGATGCGGCAAATCGGTGTCCTCCGACCAGCCCAGAACCGGGACGTTATGGTCGGCAAGCTTGATATGAAGAATCCCTCCGTGCTCGCGCATCGCGTGCGAGGCATTGGAGCACAAATTCATGAGCACTTGGTGAATTTCCGTCGTGTTGGCATGGACCGTATTGCTTCTTGTCTCAATTGACACCCGTATTTCGATAGTTTTGGGTATGGATGAACGAACCAGTTCGAGCACTTCGGAAATCATGGCTTCCAGGCTGACCTGCGTCTTTTCTTCGCTCCCGTGCCTGGAAAATTTCAATATCTGCGCCACAAGATCCCGGGCGCGTTCGGCAGCAGTGATGATCTGGTTGATAAAGGTTATTTGCGAAGCGTCCTTTTTTTTCATGAATTTCAAGAGAAGCTCAGCGTACCCCATGATCGGCATAAGAATATTGTTGAAATCATGCGCAATGCCGCCGGCCATGGTGCCGATGGATTCCATTTTTTGCGCCTGAAGCAGGCGGGCCCTGGTCTGCTTGCGGTTCTCCTCGAATAGCCACAAGAGGCTGGCATTCAGCACGATGCCCGCGTACGAACCCTTTTTCGTCACCACGATGCCGTCCGGGTTCTCATTTGACGCGGAAAGGCGCAGTACTTCCTCCAAAGGCGTTTCGATCGACACGATAAGACTTTTGGTGATGAAGCGTGTTATGGATTCCCGCTTGATGAGCTCCCGGCCGAACATGCCGTAGGTATAATCCTTGAGGTTGTATTCGCGCACAACCCCGACCACGGTTCCCTGATCATTGACCACGGGAAAAAAGGTTGCCTCTTTGTTGTTGCGGAAAATTCCGAACACGTCGTACATTCCAGCGGTAAGAGGGAGGGGTTGAAGATATTTAATGTAGTTGGAGATGTTCATGGAATGATCGGGCAAAGGAACTTTGGTCATCAAGCTGCCTCTAGAAAACAAATGATTTGCACACGATAACAACGGCTCCCAACATCATCGCGCTTCCTGCTATCCGGTTGACCCACGCAAGCGCACGAGGGTTGAACCGGACATTGATTCTGCTGAACGCCAGGCATTTTGCGGTGTCGCAGAAAATCTCCCCGAGAAAAATGCCTGCCAGAAACGAATATGACGACGCTGTCTTGAATCCGAAATTCGCTCCCGTCAGCCCGATCAGCGTTATCCAATAGGCAAGCAGAAGGGGATTTGAGGTGTTTACGATGAACCCGGAAAGGAAATCGCGGGTCGTTTTGAATCGCGCTCGCGGAAGTGCGGCAGGCATAGTCCCTGTGCAGGCAACGGTCGCGGGCTTGCTCACCCATTGCACGAAGCCGAAAACCAGCAGAATCGCTGCACTTGCGATCGCGGCAATCCGATGATTGGCGGGCGCTATGAAGATGTGTGAAATGCCAAAGTAATTGATAAAAATGAACCCGATATCACTGACCCAGATTCCCGAAAGCACGGCAAGCCCTGCATTGAATCCCCGGTGCAGGGTAGCCTGGAAATACAGCACAAGGCTGGGACCCACGCCCAGGGTGATTGGAAGCGCCATTAACAACCCGGTAAGAAATGGACTCATGCTTCCCGTTTGCTCAGAATAAGGTCGCACAATTCGCGGACCGCGCCATCGCCGCCGCGGCGTTGGGTGACATAGCGGACAATCTTCTTTATCGTTTCGTCTCCATCCGGGACCGTAACCGCTACGCCCACCTTTTTCATAACTTCAAGATCATTGATGTCGTCGCCGATGTATGCGACCTCCTCAAGGGAACATCGTTCCGTTTCCAAAATTGCCTCAAGTTCCGCAGATTTGTCCTGTATCCCGGTACTCACGTGATCGATGCACAATTTCTTGGCACGCCTCCGCACGATCTCGGTGTTCTCCGAAGTAATGATTGCCGTAATGATTCCCGCGGCTTTTATGCGTGCAATGCCCATGCCGTCCAGCGTACTGAATTTCTTCAACTCGTCGCCGCCGGCGGAGTAATACATACCCCCGTCGGTGAGAACGCCGTCCACACCCATGGCCAGAAGCTTGACATGTGCAAGTCGTTCGAAAAAATCGCTGCTTTGACGGCCGTTTCGCAAACGTTTCTGCAAAAGGGCCTCTGTCGCAGCAAACGTTATTTCATCGTCTATTTCAATATTCAGTTCGGCGTCCAGGACCTTCTTGCAAATCGTGTCGCCGTACCAGCGCCCGCTTTCGATAACGCTTTTCTTGATGACATACACATTGCCGTCGTCATAAAAAAAGCCTGGAATGTCTTGCCGCCTGAGGTTCTGGTGTGTCCCATACTCGATAATTTTGGTATAATAGCCTGTCGCCAGAGTATCGAACCAGCCGTCGAGAAAATTGCTTATGCATTTATCAATTGTATCCGCGTTCCGGAGCGGAGAGGTCGGCTGCAGCACGACCACGGTGTCGCACGGATGCTCCAATACAATATGCTGCAACACCGCAAGCGTTGTCGTGTCGTCCTTCGCAAGGTGCGCGGGCCTGTCCAGCACGCGTGCACCGTACGACCGCGCGCATTCCGCGATTTGTGCATCGTCGGTCGATACGACGAAATCGTCGAGCAGACGCGAGCGCTGCGCCGCCTGGATGGTCCAATAGATGAGCGGAAAGCCGGCGATGGGAAGAATGTTTTTCCGCGGCAGGCCTTTGCTGCCCCCGCGGGCGGGAATCACGCCAAGTATCATGTTATGGTCCTAGGATTTTTGTATATAGGAGCTTATTCATGTTTGCAAAAGAATGCCTTTTACCCACGGTTCTATCCCAACGATAAAAATTGCCATTCAAACGCAAGCGGACTATTGCGATTGTGTTAGATTTGTGTAAAGGCCTGGAAACCTATTGGCAGCCGCCAGAGCAGAGGGGCGAATGCGAAAAGTCTGTCGCCCGCCGGCCGACTATTGTGGATTGGTTCTTAACGATCGCCTAACAATCCTGTTCTATATTCAATGGACACCATGAAACTCAAAGAAATATTCAGGGTAGCGCTTCTAATCATGACTGCCATGTTAGTTGTTGTGCGTGGCGTAGAATCGAAACGCCTCTTGTTTGTTATCGATATGCAAACAAATCTTCTCAAGCCCGGCAAAGGCGGCATGCATGTCGATTCGTTACAAACCGGACCATTGATCAAGAATGTTAATCAAACGATTCATGCCGCGCAATCGCTTGGAATCCCGGTTGTCTACATTTTGAATGAGTGGACAAATCCCTTTGTTAATTTTTTTACGCACAACGTATGCAAGAAAGGGTCCGCCGGGTCAGGATTGGATACGAGAGTCGACGTGGTGGACTCGCTGTTCTTTGAGAAGTCCAAGGGGAATTCATTCAGCAATGCGCAGCTATCGGACTATGTCAAACGAAATTCAGTCAAAACCATTTATGTAACCGGCATTATGGCTGAAGGTTGCGTTGGGGCGACCACACGTGCCGGACTCGGGAAAGGATTCGACATACGCTTAATTGTTCCGGCGATCGGTGCTTCTTCACGTTCAAAATTGGAGAAATCCCTGGAAAGACTGAAGCGTCAGGGCGCCAAGACAATTCAGAAGATTGAGTAATGGACCATACGATAGTGAATCCCTTCAAGGAGGTCTTTATGCCAGATACGGCCGAAAAAAGCGCCCCTGAGTCTTTCCCGTATGCAAAACAGCTGCAAAAGACTTGTCCAGGGGAATGCCCCTCGTAAAGTGGTTCCTTGCGATTCCGCACCTGGTGGTCCTGGGTTCTTACTTATTACCGATGAATACCCGCCGTTCAGACTGTCGGAATAGAAAAATGGATCACGCAATGGGCACTGGTGAGCTTCTGCGATCACTGCGGGCAAGTTGGGGACCATCGGCTTAACGGATTGTTAAGAGAATCTTGTTATGCAGAGCGGCGGAACTTGCGAAAATCTAACAGCGATCTCATCAAAAGAAAGCCTCTGGAAACCATTTTAAAGTGGTTTGGTTTTACCTTCTTGGAATGATTCGTCATTTACAATCGTAAAGAACTGTCATGACAGATCGTAGGATTCTGGTCGTCGAAGACGACTTTTTGATTAGCGAGCTCATTAAGATCACGCTTGCATCTCCGCATTATGTCATGACCTTCGTGGACAACGGCAAAGATGCGGTTAACCATCTCTCGGAAAAGGTCCCCGACCTTGTTCTGCTCGACATCATGATACCTCCACCTGACGGGTGGGAAATTTATAAGGCCATCCGGTCCAATTCGGCATTTGATTGTACAAGAGTCATTGTCCTGACTGCTTTGAGTTGCAGCCCCGAATTTCTTATCGCAAAGAACCTTTTGTCGACCGATTTATTCATGAGAAAACCGTTTGAACTCGATGACTTGGTGACGAATGTGACGTGGATGTTGGCAGGCCGACGACCATGACCTTTTCTCAGATCTGCAAACATATTTGAAAAGGAATAGACTATCCTTGCAAAATCGAAGAGTCTGGACCCCTTTTGCCTGGAATGATAATTGCGCTTACTCTACCACGACAAAAGAAGCCAACATCAAAATGCGAGGACCTTTATGATAGTAATAACCGGAGCAAGCGGAAAGACGGGATCAAAGGTAGCCGAATTACTCTTGGAAAAGAAGATGCGCGTGCGGGTCCTCGGCCGGTCCCATGATCATCTCAAGTCGCTTGGTGAAAAAGGGGCGGAAATCATGACCGGCGATCAGGCGGATCCCGCATTTTTAGCGAATGCTTTTAGAGGCGCGGAGGCCGCCTATCTACAAGTGCCATCTGTTCCAGGGCCGCACGTCTCGATAAATTACTATAACACAATGGGCAATGTTGCGATTTCAGCGATCAAAAAGGCAAAAATAAGAAAGGTCGTCTTCTTGTCCAGCTTTGAGTTGCAAATCGGGTCCTGGATCGGTCCGGTTCATGGTCTTCATGTCGTTGAGCGTAAACTTGATGTCTTGAAGAAAGTTGACATAATGGTTTTAAGGGCGGGAATTTTGATGGAGAACCTGCTCAAGTACATCCCATTAATGAAGAATTCCAAACCCAGCGGGAACGAGTCAATCCAGATTATTACAGCAAGGGAAATTGGCGAAAAAGTTGCTAACTTGCTTGAGAACCCGGTTTTCAAAGGTCATTCGGTATTAGAATTATCAGGACAGAAGTGGTTTTTTTATCCTCGCCTGAGCCTAAACGTGAATAGGGTATCAGGCTTGCCCCCGGACGAAGCCGCCATGGGCGCAAGTTCGTGGCGAAACGCCGATGAGTCTCAGTCAAATACATTTCGGTTGGTAAACGCTTGACCCTGCAATGAGCGACTGGTTTCCGGCGGAAAATCATTGCATGCAATTAAGATCTCCACCTCCGCGTATTATTTAAGCGGGTTAGTGAAGACTGTTTACAGGAGGTAATATATGATTACGAAGAAAAGACCAACAAGGAAAGTAACGCCACGACGAATACCTTCGCCCAAAAGGAAAATCGGGAAGTAAGATCCGAATTGAACAAAGGTGATCGTGGTTTCGGAACAGGCCCTGGTAGCAATCCTTCCGGGGCTTGTTTGTTGGCGTGCCATCACCTGCTCATGAGGTCTGCTCCATGTCCTCACCATTTTCTCACGGATTTCTCATTTTAGATAAGCATGTGCCGGGTATTTTTTATGCATGAGAACAGTCTCTTTTCTCCAATACAAGGGCGGCGCCGGGAAAACCACTGTCGCTGCACTTGTATGTCGCATCCTTTCCGCGGCAAGGTACCGCGTGCTTGCGGTCGATCTTGACAGGTTTCAATATCATCTGTCCACCCTGCTCGGCGGTTCACAGTCGCCTGAACCTTTTGGGCCGATGGCCTCCACGGCCTATGCGTCCGGCGTGCTGTCTCACCTAGTGCAGAAAACCGCGCACGGCTTCCTCGACTACATCACGTTGTGCGGGTCATTGTGCGATCACAACGCGCGGGACGCGTTTCAGCTGCGCAAACGGTTCGAGTTTTTCAATTTCAGCGCGCGGTACGACTACATTCTTATCGACACACCGCCGGGATTCGGCAGCGTCCATGAACTTGCCATTCACGCCTCAGACCATATTATCCTGCCTACCGACCTGTCGCCGATTTCACTGTCGGCAGTCGAACGGTTTTGCGTGGATTTCGACAAGCGGCCCGGGCTTTCGAAGGTGCATTGCAGCATTTTGCGAAATTGCGTTAAGCCATCAGGTGACGCGGCCCATGCTTTGAATAACTGCAAAGAAAAAATGAAAACCCGGGTCTCTCCTCATTCCCTTGCCGCAGACGACCGCATTCGGGCGGTCTCCTCAGGCTGCGGCGACTTTCTTGCTCAAACGCTGCCGCAGCGCGTGCTTTCGCAATTGGTCAATATCTCAGCCAATCTTCTCCATGCGGACCGGAAGCGTTTGATTCTCGGTGCCGCAGATTTGTGCGAGCCGGTGACCGGCGGAAACGTCAGAGATAGTTCTGCGCTTGTGTTCGACGGCTTGCTTAATGCGCCTTCCACCGTGACACTTTCGACCGACGTATCCGTTGCAGCCTCCTGATCATACGCGTTCGTACTCTTTGCATTTCATGCCCTTATTCGAAGTCCATTATTTCCAGAACCCCTTCGATCGGCTGCTGGCCGGGATTTGCCCGCGCCTGAGCCCGATAGTACCGGGTGACGGGATTTCCTATGATAAGTCTCACAACATTGCCGAGCAACGGCCCAAGTTCGTCGACAATGGAGTATCGGAACAGGCTTTGTTCGCCAGAAATGACGAACAATGCCCGGGGGGCAGTAACGACGGGCAGATTCATTTTGCGTACCATTTGAAGGCCCAAAAGCGGCTTCGGCATTTGGTCCAAATTGCTCCAGGTCCATCCTGCGGCAGGCGAGGCCTTGTCCGCGGGGAAATGGAATTCTGCGAGGAATTGGCTGCCTGCAGCGCCGCTTCCGTAAAACGAGATCCAGCCGTTTGAAAAGTCCTTGGGATACCCCACGGAGCGCGAATGTTCGAGCATGCCTGATCCCTTCAACTGCTTTTGGGGAAGTCCGGGCATGCGCAGCACGGTCGTGAGCCTGGTCCAGGGAACAAGCACTTCATTGATATAGAATTTCTTCGACGCCTTGTCCGCCACAATCGTGTCCGGCGGTTGCATCAAACCGGTAGGCTTGTCAATTGAAATTGCGGCCACGATGGAATCGAATGCAATCAGGCATTTTGATGAAGCTCCCTCCTGCGAAAGCCTGCAGGGTCCGATTGATAATGTCGGATTAGGTGCGGTTAAAAAGCTCCAGGAGGTCTTCTTGAACCGCCTGCAGGTCTTGCTCGGTTTGTCTTCCGGACGCAGCACAAGCAGTTCGCAGGCGGCGTTGCTGTCTCCGAGCCCGACGTTGGTGATCATCATCTGCACCTGGACAAACGTCTGGTCGTCGTAAAGTGCGGACAGCTTATAAACCTCGCTGTAGCTCTTGCTCGGTAAGACAGCGGGATTGAAGGAACTTGGCGATGACCCGACGCCTGCATTCGTGGAACAACAGAATGCGCAGCACAACGCCCAGAGGCACGTGACGTTGATAAAAAGGAAACGGGCAAAACGAGAATTGTTCATGCGTGCTTTCGCCGTGAAAAAAACATTGCAACCGGCACCAAAATATACCACGCAGGTGTGAGCGGATTGTTACGTTTCTGTAATGGTCTTATGAGGCGTTTTCCGGTCGCCTTCCTCCCAAATTGAAGCGCACCTGTCATGGTCACCGTTTCCTAATGCGCCCCACATTAATCGCTCATTGTTCCGAGACATTTTTTAGCCAAAGCAAATTTCAGATCACTTAAACTCGGCAGGGAATCCTGCGGAAAGGAAATCATGAAGACCCCTATGCTGTTGATTGGCTGTTCGGTACTCTTGACTCTTGGCGCTGCTACTGCAGACACGCCGCCCGGGCCTGGCTATGCGATTGTGAGCAGAATAGGTCTTGCAGGCGATGGCGGTTGGGATTGCTGTGAGATTGACGAGGCTTCCGGACGCCTTTTCGTATCACATGAGACCCAGGTGCAGGTTCTGGATGTGGCGACGAAAAAGCAAGTCGGGGTCATACCGGACACAAGAGGAGTGCACGACATTGCATTTGTGCGGGAAATGAACAAAGCATACGTCAGCAATGGCAAGGACACCTCGGTTTCCGTGGTTGATTTCAAGACTCTTGCTCTGTTGAGAAAGGTTCACGTGACCGGAATAGATCCTGACGGCATGACCTATGACCCATTTTCCCGCGCTGTTTTCGCCTTTAACGGCAAAACCGAAAACGTGACGGTGATTGACTCGAAAACCGACAAAGTTGTCGCGACTATACCCCTTGACGGTTCCCCTGAATTTTCAGCCGCAGACGGCAACGGTCAATTATATGTGAATATCGAGGACAAAAATGAAGTTCAGGTGATCAATACAAAATCAATGAAGGTCGAGAAACAATGGCCCGTGGCGCCTGCCCAAAAGCCATGCGCCATGGCAATGGACTACAAGAACCATCGCCTGTTCATCGGGTGCCGCAGCAAGGTCATGGTTGTTATCAACGCTGAGAACGGAAAACTGATCGCGTCGCTTCCCATCGGTGATCACGTGGACGCCGCTGCATTTGATCCTGTCAAGCAACGGGTCTTTTGCTCCAACGGCGACGGGACCGTGACCGTCATTCAGGAATCGGCAAACGATGGGTATAGAGTGATGGAAAACATCGTGACGCAAAAGGGATCTAAAACAATGGCGCTGAGCCAGACATCGCATCACCTGTATTTGCCAGGCGCTGACTATGATCCGGCTCCGGCTGCCACTGCCGAAAATCCCAAGCCTCGCGCAAAAGTCAAATCCGGAAGCTTCGTGGTGCTGGACATTGCACCGCTGGAGAAATAAGCCGGAGAGATCTCTCTAATTACCATGAGTTGGCTCAACTATCCTTAGCGCCCCCCCTGCCGATTGGATCCGGCGGAGGGGTTCTTCACGGGGAAACCATGCCGGCGATCAATGGCTTTTCTGTGCCGCCTTGTGCGGAAGGACAAAGACGAACAAAAGGATAAGAACGAAAAGTGCCGCAGATACGGTGTAGCGGCTTATATGCAGGCCGCCCGCGTCTATTGGTTTGTCAAGAAAGTCTCCGGCAACCGCGCCCAGTGGACGGGTAAGAATAAAGGCCGTCCAGAACAAGATTGTGCGGGATATCTTTGTTCTGAAGTAGGCAATGGCTATCACGATCAACAGGCCGCTGAAAACCATTGCGCCGTGTACATACCCGAATCCCGCAGTGTCTGCGGTCCAATCGCCCAGAGCAGTGCCAAGGGTTTGGGAAAACATGATCGTCACCCAATAGAAAAGTTCTGATTTTGGAGAACTCACGGTGTTCACGGCGATTGAGCCGAGCGTTCGGTGCCAGACGAAGAGCGACGTCATGAGAAGTGCGAAAAGGACCGTCGTACCGCCCGCATAGCCGATATGAAGCGAGCGGTCGGCAAAATCCGCCATAGTTGTTCCTATGGTTGTGGTCGCAATTATTGTTGTCCAATAAATGAGCGGGTGAAATTTCTTTGTCGCAATCTGGATTATGACGGCAAACAGGAATAGAATCCCGAATATTCCCGTGCTGACCAGATAGCCGAGGTTCATGGACATCGATACCGCGTCTCCGCCGGTTTCGCCGAGCGTCGTTGCAAGTATCTTCATGATCCAAAAGACGAGCGTCACTTCCGGTACTTTACTGAACGTCTCCTGGTTTCCTGTATTCAATGATTCCTCCTGAAAAGAAATCTATTTCTCAGGTTTCGCCTCGTCACCGATTTCTCTTCTCTTGTTCCTGACATTTTGCAGTCCCACGACCGCCTCGGCGCTGCCGAGCTTCACTGCCGCGGCGAAATGTTTTTCCGCCTCGCCGAAATATCCGTGCGAAAAAGCAATGGTTCCGGCCAAAACCGCAAGCGGGGAAAAATCAGGAAACGTTTCAAAGCCGCTGCGCGCAGTTTCAAGCGCGACCAGCTCGTCCCCCATCTTTTGCTGCACGACCGCAATGCGGTACAACGTCCATTTCTTGGACTTGTCGCCGGCCAATGAGCGGTCGAGATAAAACAGCGCCCGCTCAAGGTTACCGGTAGATTCATACAGGTCTGCGAGCGCAAGCGAAACCGACATACTGTTTTTGCCGCTTGATGGATAGGACTCGAACCACTGTGCTGCCATGACCGGATCGTTCAGGTCCCGGTATATTTCCCCGAGGGCAAGGTACGGTTCGTCCATGTCGGGATACGCATGCGCAAGATCCTCGAACACGACGATGCTCTGGCCGATGGCGCCGCATCGCCGGTAGGCTGCGGCAAGTAGCAAGGTGCCCTTGCGCTGGAGCGGTTCGATCCTGAGGCCTTCGCGCATGGTCGCGATGCAGTTTCCCATATCGCCCAGAGTGAAAAACACGACCGCAAGGTTGAGATAGGCTTTGTAGAAGGTCGGCGCAGCATTGATGCACAGGGAGTAATACACGACTGCGCGCGGCAAACTGTCAAGTTGATAGTAGGCGTTGGCCGCGTTATAGGAGCATAGCGCAGGATTCTCTCCGGACAACGACGCTTTCTTGTAAAGTTTGATGGCTTCGGGAAGTTTTCCCACGCCGTACAATTTGTTGGCGTCGTCAAGCATTGCCCCGTGTGCCGCCACTGCGGCACAGAGCGCCAAAACGGATGCCGCGGCAATGCCGCACCGCAGAAAACCAATCACGCGTTTATTCCTCTATTCCAGCTTAAATTCAAATTCCTTGGTGAATCGTACATTCACCGGAACGCCCTTGTTCCTGGCCGGCTTGAACCGCCATGTCGCCAGGACTTTCTTCGCCTCATGAGTAAACGACTTGTCGGGACTTTGCACAATGTCAACGTTGGTCACTTTGCCCAGATAATTCACGACAAACACTGCCTTCACCGTTCCCTCGATATTGTTTTGCCGGGCCTCATCCGGAAACGGCACGTCGGGCGTGAACACCGCAACAGCCGGATCATCAGTCTGCCCCTCTTCAAAGACCTCGGCGCCCAGATCATTGGTGCTGAGCGCAACGCCGTTTCCGTTGTCGGGCCCGGACTCTGCAGTGAGGTCGGGCACAAAGCGCTCATTTGATTGGCCGCTGCCTGTGCTTCCGGCTTTCCCGGTGTTCGTCTTGAAAATACGGATACGTTTCTGGGTTTTCGGTTCTTCCTCCTGTTTTTTCGGCATGACCATGGGAGCAACCTGCGGGTGAACAAGCACCGGCTTGTTTTGAAGGGCATCGCCGAAAAATCCGTGAAGAAAGGAAACGAGCGTGAACACAATAAAGCTTGCGATCAGCCCTATGCTGAGGCCAAGGACAGGGGCGAATATTCTGAGTGTCATGGTCTGCTCATGTAACAAAACCCCGTGCTTTGCACGGGTAAAGCATTGACCTCTCCCCGCACCTCGTGCGACCCTCTCCTATCAGAGAGGGTATAGATTTGTTCTCTTCCACCCCTTTCTCTGATAGGAGAAAGGGGCAGGGGATAGAGGTCAAACCACAATTTCATTTCCTAATCTTTCCCCGCGGCAATGGATATTTTCTGCGCCCCGCCCAGCGCGCACTGGTCCATGACCTCGACTGTCTTACCGGTTTGGGTTTCCCGGTCCGCGATAATCACAACGGGAAGGTCCGGCTGCTTTTCGGATTCCTGCTGCACGAGCAGCTTTAATTTGTCAAGGCTCACCTGCCTGCCGAAAACATGGCAGGTGCCTTCGCGGGTGATGCCGACCAGCATCGCCTTCTGGCTGGACGGCGTAGCCGATTGCGCCCGGGGCTTTGTCACGTCGACGCCTGTTTCCACATACAGGTTTGCCGTGACCACAAAGAAAATCAGCAGGATCATGATCGTGTCCACGAACGGCGCCAGGTTGATGTCCGGCTTTTCATGCTGCTCGGGAATGAGGTGATGATTTGATGTCATGAAGTCTTCCTTTCTTTGAAGGATCTTGTCCGGGTTTTCCGCATCCTGTGCTTTTTGAATGATCGCCCTGTTGTCGTTGATTATCAGGGCAAGGAGGGACGTTTTCCTTGATGTCAATTGATCCAGAAAAAACAGCGCAACCACCGCGACCGCCAGGCCTGTAAGCGTGGCCTTGAGCGCCATGCTGATGCCGCTGGCCATGATCGTGGGGCTGCCGAAACCGAATGTCCCGATGATGGCAAACATTTCATTCATGCCGCTGATGGTGCCCAAGAGTCCCAGAAGCGGCGCAATGACAATGCACACGGTCATGGTTGATAAACCGGCATTGAGCCGCGCCGACAATTCACCGGTAAACTCTTCGAGCGCGCGCTCGGTCCATGCCAAATCTTTCCGCCGCGCGAGTGATGCGAGCAGGCCGTCGTATAATGAAAATCCCGTCTTCGCGGCATAATCGGATTTTTCAACGCACGCGAGAAACCGTTTTCTTGTCCCGCGCACACGGCCGTACAGCGAAAATTTTCCTGCCGCGATATACCAACTGAACACGGACACGCAGAAAATGGGATATAGAACCCATCCTCCCTCGATAAAGAGCGACGAGAACATGTTCCACGCGCTCACGCTTCAGTCCTCCGGCCACAAGTGGTTCATGACAACAATGGACATGCGTTCTATTTCAGTGAGCAGCCTGTCTTTGCCGTTGCGGATCAGATCGTGAATGAACAGCGTGGGAATGGCAATGGCCAGTCCTGTTTTCGCGGTTATCAATGCCTCGGAAATGCCGCCCGCAAGGAATTTCGGGTCGCCCGTGCCGTAATGCGTGACTGCGGCAAAAAGCGTTATCATGCCGCTGATCGTGCCGAGCAAACCCATGAGCGGAGCAGCGCCGGCAATCACGGCAAGGGTGTTGATGCCGCGGCCCAGATCCGGCACTTCCTGCATGATCTGCTCTCGCACCGCACGTTCGCTCACATGCCTGCCGTGCTCCTTTCGCTCCAGGCAGATTTCCATCACGCGCGCCATCACGCCCTTTTTAGCTTTGACATACGCAAGCGCATCGTCAAATTGTTCCTTGTCAATCATCACCATGGCGACCTTGTGGCAGCGCTGGTTGGAGCGCCGACGCGACATGAGCTGGAAGCTTTTCCAGAATGTCAGGTACAATACCCATAGGGGCAGAAACAGGAGCGGCACCATGATCAGGCCTCCTGCCTTCAGCGACGCGTAAAACTCCGCCCAGGCGGACCGCTTTGTGCCGGACACCAACAGTCGGCTCTGTTCGTTCTGGAGAATATCGGTCAGGATGAGGCCTGTCGGCGCGCCGGTTTTGAGCCATTCATGAAACACCGAGCCTATATAATTGGAATAAACAGGCGAACCGACCTTCTCAACCGAGTATTTCCCTGCCCCAAGCCGTCCGGTCTGGCGGACAAGGTATGCCATGCCCGCATGATCGATGCCCACGGCAAAAACATTTCCAAACCGCGCCAAGGTCAGGTTCAACGGCGCGCCCTGGTCGGGCAATACTTCGCCCGAGACAATCGTCACGCCAACCCCTTTGTCTAGATCGGTCTGGGCGTACGAAACGAATTCCTCCCAGGCGACCGAAGGATCTTGCCTGGCTGCAAAGTCTGCCCTGACTTTCTCCAGGCCCATTCGGCGGGTTTCGCGGTCGAGCGGGAACGCCTCGATGATGCTTTCGGCATCTTTCCTGAACACGTCGCTCAAAGCGCCTTTCACCTGCGTCCACTCTTCCTTTGCCGCCTCCATTGCCCTGCGCTCGTCAGCCACTCCCTGTTCGCGCGCCAGGCATTCCTCCTTGACCCGTGCTAGGTCATTGGCGACGCGTTCCTGGGCCTCCCGGAGCTGGTCAAATTCCTGTTTGTCCATCTCGCGCTGATCGACGCCCTTTTGTTTGATCGTATACCGGCGCGCTGTTTCGGTTTCGAGCGAATCACGGGCCTCCTGCACTTCGGATTTCAAAGCCTCGAGTTGTGTTTGTTTATCCATGAATTCATGATCTTCCTTTTTGGACGCCAGGGCCGCAAGCGCCAGAAACAGCACGATTGCCGTGGAAAGTCGGGAAAGGTTTTTCACTGGCCAGCCCCTTTCTGTACGACGGTCAGGGGTAAGTTGACAAACGACGGCAATGCCTTCCCTTCCCTGACTGCTACCGCATGGACGATTTCAGGCCCGATTGATTTGTCGGTTGCGGCCTGCCACAAGGGTGAGCCGTCAGGATTGTTGCCTTTCCACAAATAACAAACCGTGCCCTTAGGATCGGTCACGGCATCCATGACGCTTCCCACGCGCAGGCGCACCGATGCTCCGCGGATGTCCGGCAGCGGGGAATTCTCAGAGCTTGTCTGAATCGAGCCGGTTGCATCGCGCATGAGATTGATGATCTGAGCGCACCGGGCAAAAGCTTCCGCGCATTCGATTGTTTTTGCCGCCAGATCTGTCTTGACAAGCTCTATCGACGACCTGATCTGGCCCTGTGACTGCGGACAAAGCCGCATTGCTATCGCGTCAAGTTTGTCGCAAGAGCTTCGTAACCGGGTTTTGAGCGCCTCCCGGGACAGCTCGATGTCGCGTTTTTTCAGTTGCGCGGATTGTATAAGGCTGGACAGCGAATCGCTGCGCGTCTGATTTCGCACGGTCTCACGCTTGAGTGAATCGATGTCCGATCGCACGGACGCCAAACGCTTGGCAATCCTCGCCCGATACGCGGCAAAATCGCGCTGCTCGGTCTCCATGTCTTGCCTGTTGTTCTGCCGCTGGGTCTGGATCTGATGCAATTCTTTGCGAAGCCGGACCATATCGTTGTCAACATCGGCAGAATTGTCGCTGGATTCCCCGGCAGCGACCAAACCGATATAGACAAAGGAGATAAACAAATAGATATTGACAAACAGTTTCATCAAAAACCCCCGAAAGGTAGATTAGCTCGGGACGAGTTGCTATTGCAAGAAAATTGCACCTTGTTGGCTTTTCCAATAAGGATACATACCAAAATGCTCGATCGATGTTAGGCTCTTGTTTGGCGCAGGATAGTATAGGGTTAGCCAGACATGCAAACAGCTTGCGTATTATGTTACGTTGCCATCGATTCTCGGCCCGGCCTTTGCCGCACTTCGAGCGAACAAACAAATCCTGGGCAACGTCGAAATATGAACTGAAAGACGATCCATATTGATTGCGTAGTGATAACAGTCCAATTTGACAAAACGAAAAAGACTTGAAACCCTAACCTCCCCCTAATCTTTGCCAGCCATTTTTATTACCAAACAAAACAGCCCTTACGATTAGTCCACAACAAATGCCCACAAGAAAGTCCCTTATTTACCACATTAGAGGAGGTTCTATGTCTCTTAAACGTTCAGCAGTTTTCGGAATCCTTGCGTGCGCCGCATTGGTCGCACAGGTGTCTGCAGCTAGAATCGATATCACCAACGACAGCATTCCTGCTGGAGCGACAAAAAATTGGGTCGCCTCCAACACGTATGTTCTTCATGGCAAAATCGTTGTCAAGAAAGGATCGCGGCTGAATATTGCGGCCGGAACAACGATTTACGGCGCCGGAGCATCGGTTTCGGATTCCGTGTCCATGCTTATTGTAGCGCGTGACGGCCGTTTATATGCGACCGGCACAGCTTCCCAGCCCATCATTTTTACCTCCATCCTTGACACTGGCTCACATTCACCGCTGGCGATCAGCGACATTTCACGCGGTCTCTGGGGCGGCATCAATATTTTCGGCAGAGCTCCCTGCAACACCGACGGTGGTGTTGACAACAGCTATTCTTCGGACATCACCATCACCGATACGAGCTGGATCACGTTCGGTGACTCAGGCAATGTCACTTCCGCTACGACGCGGGCAAAGAACTCCAATGATACGTCAGGTGTTCTTCAGTATGTCTCCATCCGCTATACAGGCGCTGCAGATATGGCCGAAATCAAAGGGCTTATGTTTTGCGGTGTTGGGGCCGGAACCGTTGTTGACCATTGCGAAGTCTTCATGTGCAATGAAGACGGTATCAACTTTACCGGCGGTACAGTCAATGCGAAGTATCTCATCACCGCATTTCAGGCAGGTGATGCGATCATGTTTCAGGGTGGATTCCAAGGCAAGTTGCAATATGTTTTTGCCATCCAAACCGTCATTACCAGCAGCACCAAGAATGGTTGCATGTCCAAATGGGAGAGTGACGACGTCGGCGCTTCACCGGTTACCGAACCGCAGGTTTACAATGCGACGTTTATCGGAACCGGTGCAAACAATCCCGACACCTGGAAATACAAGTACGGTCTTTACATCAAAAATCGTGCCGGCGGATGCTTTAATAACTCAATTCTTTCCCAGTGTTCAAATTATGGGTTGTATGTCGAAGATTATCTTGACGCAGGAGATTCAACGGGTTCCCGAGTCCGTCTTGGCGATAGCACCTTGGTCCTCAAGAACGATATCTTCTATGGCTTTGGAAAGGGAAACTCTATTGACAGCATCTGCGAAGGCCTGCCATTTCTCCAAACCTACATTGCGGCAAGCAGCCGAATGAATGATACGACGGATCCAGGACTCGGCGGGCTTGGTTGGGCGCGTGACGGAAAGCTCGATCCCCGTCCTTCAGCAACCGGCCCTGCGACCGAGCATGTCGGCACAGTTCCGGCCGGCGGGTTCTTTGACCAGACGGCGTACCGCGGCGCCTTTGCCCCAACCGGATCTCTCTGGGCAACCGGATGGTCCGCGCTGGCGGTTTCCAATGGCGGTGTTTTCACCGCAGGTTCAGTCCCCGTCATCAACAATAGTCATCTGGCCACGAAGGCCACGATCAACTGGAAAATCACCGGCAAGGGAGATGTCCGTCAACTTACCTGGAACCAGCAGAATGCCGGAAAGTCTTTGATAAGGATGTATTCCACAAATGGAAGACTGGTTCATCTCTTTGACAACGGCAATCAGGCTGCAGGCACGCACACCGTGTCGGTATCACTCAAGGATATTCCGGCAGGCGTTTACGTCATGCAGGCAAAAATTGCAGACCAGGTTCTTTCGAGTCTTATTGAGAAGAATTGAGAACAGTGTGGCTGGTGACAAGGGTTTGCCGTAGTGGCAAACCCTTGTCGTTGTTCCTGAATGCAAAGACATGTACCCGGATCATACTCCTATCTGCTCCCATGGAGATTCATGAAATACGTTTTGAGCGTTTGCATGCTGACGGCATTTTTCGCCTCAGGTTTTTGCCAGGTAAACCCGCCTCAGAAAGACCTTGATTCTTTGCATAAGACAGTTCCCGCGACTTCCGCAGTACCTTTGACGGATTCGATGAGAACAGATAATCCAATGGATTCTGGCAGCGATTTCAAGGGTTCAACGAGTGATACAGAGGGCAAGGATTCCGGGATTTCCGCTCGTGATTCAACAATCGCAAAAAGTAACGATGATTCCCTGCCGCAGACCCGCGCAACAGATTCAGGAGTATCGGCGGAGAGTCGTGCGACGATTACAGGACAAATACGCGATGGCGTCAGTCAGAAGCCTTTGCCCGCTGTTAAGGTGATGGCGTCCGGGATTTCCTCCTCAAACACACAGAGTGACAATGCAGGAAACTTTACCATGTCCTTCGACACAGTCGGGTCGTACAAACTTCTTTTTTCGTTCCCCGGGTACCAAAGCGACACGCTCTTGGTAACATTGATAGGAAACAATACGCGGCTGCCCACGGTCTTTATGTGGAACGCGACAAACAATCTTGGAAAAACCGTTGTGGTCGGCAAATCCGAAGGCCAGGCAAACGCATATGGCAAGCAAAAGAATTCAGACAACCTCAAGAATGTGCTTGATGCCGAATTGATCGAGAAGCTGCCGGACCAATCCACTGCAGACGCGCTGCAACGCGTTCCCGGGATCTCAATACAACGCGACCAGGGTGAAGGAAAGTATGTTCAGATCCGGGGAACGGAATCGCGGCTGTCAACGGTAACGATAAACGGGCAGAGCATCGCCTCTCCCGATGCCCAGACCCGCGCTGTGGCGCTCAATGTCATATCCGCGGACCAGCTCGCGGAAGTCGAAGTCAGCAAGGTCTTGACGCCAGATATGGACGGCGATGCCATCGGCGGGACCGTAAACCTGATAACTTCAACGGCCAAAGACACGAACTGGAAAGCCAAGGCCAGCATTACGCCGGGCTATACACAATTATCAAATTCACCCATTTGGCAAGGTTCCGCTTCAATCGCAAAATGCTTCTTGGACCAGGGGAAACTAGGTGTCTTTCTGGGAGGCAGTTACTATAAGGACCAGAAGGAGTCGCAAGGGATCGAACTGGACTGGGACACATCAACTTATAATCCTAAAGGGCTGGGAGCGAGCTATTTGAATACCATGCAATATCGTGATTATGACAAGACGAATGAACGCATAGGCGTCAACGAAAGATTGGACTACCGTTTTTCACCGGGGGCAAGCGTGTTTCTTGTCGGATCGTTCAACAAATACGGTATTCAGGAAGACCGGCGCACACTCGGTTTTGACCTAAAGGACCAGGACGCGCGTCCCATGGACGACAAGGATGTTGTCGGCGAAGTTCCCACGACGCGATCCATCAAGGACACCTACAAGGCGCAGACCATTTCAAGCGGGACCTTGGGCGGCAACGCAAAGATCAACGATATTTCGATTGACGGCAATGTTGCATATTCTCATGCGACAAGTAGCGAACCGCATGAAATGACCGTTTCTTTTGAACGGTCTTCGGGCCTCTCGTACCGTTTTGATCATTCAAACGCCGACCGGCCGACATTTGAACCGATTGTGATCTGGGATTACCAATCAACTATCGCATCCGGAGTAGGAGTCTTTGATTACGATTCGTCATTTGATAAGACAAAATATTACGGGCTTGGCAGCGCAAAAATGGAGAACACGCAATCAACGGAGAATTCATATTCCGGGCAATTCAACGCCAAGAAGCCCTTTGACGTGGACTTCGGTCAACTTGAGATAAAAGCCGGTGGGAAAGTCCTTGACCATTTCAAGGACCAGGCCCTGTCCGTCATAACCTACAAGGACACGGGTAAATACCACACTCCAAATCTGACATCATTCGTGGGCGGATATTCCAACGGCGACTTCTACGATGGTCTGTACACGATGAATAGTATGCCTGACCCCGCACAGGTCCGAGCCTACCTTGCATCGCCACACTACTACAACAATGTTGCAAATCCGGGCAACAGATTCGTTGCCGATTCCACATCCAATCATCTTTCGTCGGATCCCGAAACTTTTTCGGCACGCGATTTCAACGGTGCCGGCTATGGAATGGCGACGCTAAAAACGGATCGTCTGACCGTAAAGGGCGGCATCCGTTTTGAGTATACATCGATGCATTATTCCGGGTTCGGTGATTCGGTCAACACTTCCAACAATTGGGAAAAGACCTCCACGATTGACATGTATAGAAGGTTTTTCTTTCCGCTTCCTATGGTCCTTGCCAAGTATTCCCCGCTGACAAGCGTGAACGTTCGTGCGTCCTACACGCGCTCATTTTCAAGGCCGGAGTGGTTCGATTTGGTTCCGCACATCGTTTACAATGTTGACGACAATGTTCACACCGCGACCGAAGGCAATCCGAACCTGCGCCCGACCACGTCCGACAACCTCGACCTCAGCGGCGAATATTATTTCAACAACAAAAGGAGCGTTCTGTATGCCGGAACGTTTTTCAAACAAATGCATGACTATATTTTTGCCGCTGAGCAAGATACGTATTTCAACCAGTCCAAGACTGAGTGGACATACTATACGAAAGATAACGGGGGCACGGCAAACCTTGCCGGCCTTGAATTGGAACTGCAGTCCCAGTTCTTCTTCTTGCCGTCATTCCTGAGCGGGTTCGGGATAAACGGCAACTATATCTTTACGTGGTCCAAAACCCTGATTCCAGGACTCAATCAATGGACCGCATTGCCCGGCCAGTCCGAACATGTCGGTAATGCGGCCTTGTTCTACGAGAAATACGGATTCTCAGGCAGAGTTGCCCTTAATTATCAAAGCCATTGCATAGCCCAACTTGTGAATTCAAAGGAATATTTTGCGAATACGTATGTGGATGACCACCTGCAGTTGGATTGTTCCGCAAGCCAGAGGTTTTCAAAGAACGTAGCTGTTGTTGTTGAGTTCAAGAATCTCACCGACGCGCCTAAAAAGATATACCTTCTTGACCCGCAGCACACAACGCAGAGAGAGTATTACGGATGGTCGGCACTTGGCGGTATTCGACTAAGTTTTTGATGTAACCCGGGTGATTTCAATTATGCAAAGGAGCTCGCAATGAGAGTCTCGAATGGTCTAAAGTCTGTGGCAGTGGCACTTGCCGGATGCGTACTTTTTGCCGGGATTGCCCTGGGCCGAACCGAAAAGACGAATTCAACCGCGCAGACAGTTTCGGAAAAGGAGGAGAATGGCAAGAGGGAAAAAGGATTACAGTTTTCGGTCTTGGGCGATTGGGGATGGAACGGCAGGAGAAACCAGACCGAAGTGGCAAAGATCATGGCAGCCAAGGGCGTCGGCGGCTTCATCATTTCCGCGGGGGATAATTTTCAAGTCGTGGGCGTTCGCAGCGTGCAAGACCCGCTTTGGATGATAAATTATGAGAACGTGTTCAGCGATCCGGCGCTTGAATGCGAATGGTATGTGGCGCTTGGGAACCACGATTACAAAGGGGAAGTTCAGGCTGAAATCGACTATTCGAAAATAAGCAGGCGTTGGAATATGCCGTCCCGGTACTTTGCGGTCCACAAGAAAATCAATGATACTACTGCCGTAGATTTTTACATTATCGACACATCGCCTTTTCAAACCGCCTATTATAGAACCGACGAACACAAAGTTGTCGGTCAGGACACCGCGCGCCAGATGCGCTGGATCGACAGTTGCCTGACAAATTCAAAATCGCGCTGGAAAATCGTCGTGGGTCATCATCCGGTTTATTCAAGCGGCAGCGCGCACGGTAAGGAAACGGGAGACATGGAAGCGCGTTTCGCGAAGTTTTTTGAGTCAAAAGGCGTTGACGCATTCTTCTGCGGCCACGATCACGACTTTGAATACCTGAAGACGCAAGCGGGCCACGTGAACTACTTCGTGTGCGGCACTGTTGAAGTCCGTCCCATGGGCGCGTTGCTGGCGTCATCGGTGTTTGCGAAATCGGTTCCCGGGTATACCAAGGTCCTGCTCACCCCGGAGAAAATGAAGGTGACGATGATCGATACCGCTGGAGCGGAGATATACAGCACCCAGATCAAGAAACAGTAGTCAGGTCGCGGGCTGGGCAGTAATTTTGAACTCTCTCTGTCTTTCTGCCACTCTCGCTCCTCGCATCTTAGTAATTTTTGACTGTTTCATTTCCGCACAAAAACAGGAGGAAGCATGGCAAAGCCAAGAGTTCTATTCCTTTGTGTTCACAATTCAGCCCGCAGTCAAATTGCGGAAGCATTTTTGAAAAAGTACTCAAGTAATTTCGAGGTCATGAGCGCCGGCCTGGAGGCCGGAACATTGAATCCCTATGTTGTCGAGGCGATGAAAGAAGTGGGGATCGACATTTCCAACAACACAACCAAGAGTGCCTTTGATCTTTACAAACAAGGCGTCCTTTTTTCATATGTGATTACGGTCTGTGACAGAAAGGCGGCCGAAGGTTGCCCGGTTTTTCCGGGCGTTACCGCCCGGCTGCATTGGCCATTCGACGATCCAAGTAAATTCACCGGGTCCAAGGAGGATATAATGGCACGAATAAGGGTCGTCAGGGACGAAATCAAATCCAAGGTTAGGGCATTTATCGACGTTGTGAACGCCGGAGGACGGTTTGAGGAACAAGACTTTTTTAAGGCCGGTAATTAGTTTTTCATGCAAAGGAGCCCAATGAAGACTCTGGTAGCCTATTATTCAAATACGGGAAGCAACAAGTACCTTGCCGAAAAGATCGCGCACTCCCTGAAATGCGATAGTGAAGCAATCAATCCGAGATTGAATTTCTTTCCGGTCTTAATGCTTTTCTCGCTCGCCAAGACAAGCCTGGGAGTCAAAAGCCTTGGCTGCAAAGTGAATGAATATGATCGCATCATTCTGTGCGGCCCAATTTGGATGGGCCAACTTGTTTCGCCATTGCGCGACTTCATCAATAAATATCGCAAGAACATCAAGGAACTTCATTTTGTCACCTGCTGCGCCAGTACGTACGCCGCCAAGGACATGAAATTCGGACATGCATTGGTCTTCAACAAGGTGAAGACTATGCTTGGAAACAGATGCGTCCGTTGTGATGCTTTCCCCATTGGCCTTGTTCTGGCGGACGACAAACAAAAAGACAACAATGCCATCCTGAAAACCCGTTTGTCAGATCATAATTTTACGGGTGAAATTCAAAGAAGATTTGATGAGTTTGTTCAAAAGGCTGTTCAATAATCAAGCCTGACACCGTCGGATCGTCATCTCCCGCAGCAAGAACCGTTTTTACCGGTGAATTTCGGATTGAAAAACCATTGGCCATCATCTAACGATGATCTATTTTGCATCGTAGAAATTCTCAACCCGTAACCAAAGGACAGAGCCATGAAAAAAATTACGTTACTCGCGGTCATGAGCCTCAGCTTGAGCCTCTATGCCGCACCGGTCTCGTCGTCGGCGCCGACCCAATCAAGCCCTTCAGGATACCATCTGGTTGACAGCCTGGTGCTCGGCGGCGAGGGCGGTTGGGATTTGTACGGGCTTGACACCGCGGCACAGCGGTTGTACGTTTCTCGCGGAACGCGGGTCCAGGTCGTGGATTGCGCAAAGAATTCCCTGGCAGGAGAAATTCCCAACACCAACGGCGTGCATGGAATCGCCGTGGCGCCGCTGGCCAAAAAGGGGTTCACCAGCAACGGCAAAGACTCGTCGGTGACGGTCTTTGACCTTGTAACGCTCAAGCAGCTTGCGGTTATCAAGCTTGCCGCAAGTAAACCCGATGCCATCCTTTTTGAGCCTGTAAGCAAGCGCGTATTTGTTTTCAACGGCGGAAGCAATAATGCAATTGCAATTGACGTTGCCAGGAATGCCGTCAGCGGGACCGTTTCCCTGGACGGTAAGCCCGAATTCCCGGTTGCCGACGGAAAGGGCCACGTCTTTGTCAACCTCGAAGACAAGAGCATGGTTACCGAATTCGACGCCGTGACGCTCAAGGTACTTCACAGCTGGCCGCTCGCACCCGGCAAAGAGCCGAGCGGCATAGCAATGGATCGGCAAAGTCGCAGGATTTTTTCCGCATGCTCAAATAACCTGATGATCGTACTTGATGCGGATTCCGGCAAGGTCATTGCTCAGGTCCCAATCGGTAGCGGCGTGGATGGCGCTGGTTTTGATCCTTCGACGCATTTTGCCTTCAGCTCGAACGGAGAAGGAACCTTGACCGTTATTCGCGAAGAATCCCCGATGAATTTCAGCGTTGTGGAAAACGTGACGACCCGGAAAGCCGCGCGCACCATGATCGTTGACGAAAAGACACACCGCGTTTACATGCTCTCGGCAAAGTTCGGCCCGCCGCCCGCGCCCACGGCAGATCACCCGCACCCGCGCGGCGCAGTGGAACCCGGAAGCGCGACGTTGTACGTTTTCGGCCGCTAGCCACATGAAAAGGGGATCCACGTGAACCTGCTTCCGGGCGACCGTTCCGGCGTGCAATGGACGCTTCTACTCCCGCTTCTGAGTCGGGCACGGATATCCCGGAGGTTCGGCACCCTTTTCCACGATCCCAGGGCAGTTCAAATCGTTGAACTTCTTTCCGGGCCCCTGCCCGCGGTCGACGATGTAAAGATTCTTTACGAAGACCTGGGCAACGCCGTACGGGCCAGCAACCTTGACAATGAGGTAAAAGTCTTTGTCAAGAACCATCCGAAAGCAACGATAGTCAATCTCGGGTCGGGCTTCGATACCGCATTTTCCCGAAACGACAACGGGCAGATCACGTGGTTCGACATCGACCTCCCGGCGGTCATGGAAATGCGGCGGCTCATCATACCCGAGACCGGCCGTTCCCGTTGCATCGCGGCCTCCATACTCGACGAATCCTGGATGCATGAAATCGGTCCGAACGGAAACGGGCTTTTCATGATTGCGGGAGGCGTCGTGCCCTATTTCACCGGGCGTGAGGTCAAAGGGCTTCTCGTGTCCCTTGCCGACCATTTCCCCCTTGCCGAATGTGCGTTCGACGCTGTTTCTTTGTTTGGCCGTTTCAATGCCAACCGAAAGATCAAGAAGGCAGGTATTTCTTCAGCCGCAATCAAATGGGCAGCGGGAAGGAATGCAGGTTTTTGGAAATGGGACCGTCGCATCGTGGTGCTGCATCATTTCCCGATGTTCGCTAATGTCAAGAGGTCCCCGGAATTCGACGCAAGAATGATCCGCATCATGGATACCTGCGACAAGCGGTGGACCATGAGCATCATCCGGCTTGGGTTTGAAGGCTCTTCAAACGTCTGAAGCAACTCGCGATGGCAACGTATGTCAAGCTCGTGAAAGAAATGCCTGCGATTTGCAGGCATTTCGGAATTTGAGGAAGAAAAATATTTGCGACAATTTTCAGCAGGAGACCATCATCTGCTCTCCGCAGCACAGGACGTCACACAGAGATACGCAATTGCAGTCGTCGACAACCTTGAGCTCCAAGCCGCATTCCTTGCAGGAAAGTCTGGAACCTTTACTGACGGCTTGCTTTGTCTTTTTTTTGGGGGCCGGCTTTTTAGTTTTCTTGTTCATTTTTGAAAATTTCTCCTGTTCTTGAAAAGTTTATCGCGTTGCCTCATACCGAGGCGCCTGAGGCGACTGGTTATTGCATCCGGAATCGCATCCGGAAAGAACCAAAATGAGAAGCACGTTTAAACAAATCGCTTTTATCACATGACCCCGCTCGCTAAGTTTGTCTTTGTCTGACTGATACAAGCTATCCTGCTCAATAGAAAATCAAATAGCATGCCAAGGGTTTGAACTCGACGATTAGAATGGAAATTCCAAAAACGGGAATTCAGAATGCTGACTATTGTCTGCCAGATTCGCAATTTCGGAAATGGTTTCCGAATTCTTGGAAAATTCCTGTTATTGCGGCTATTCGGATGACACGGTGATTGCAAACCCCAAAAAATTCGGTTTCACAGCAAGTATATGCAAGCCTTTCACGAGAACAGAGCTTACCAAATTGCTGAACGATAATTTGAGGCCGCATTAGGAATCCATTCCTCGATCATCAACTAGTGCGGCTTTCTGCCATTGGCGCACTGAATTGATGGTGTAGAGTGCGGTGGCGCGCCGCAGGTCGCGCAGGAGAATAATTTTTTCACTCACCTCATGACGCGCAAGGCAATGCTGGCGCATCGTGCCTCCGAGAAGGCCGCAGTCAAGGGGCGGCGTAACGAGTTTGTCGTCAAGCTCGACCACGATATTCCCCGTGCAGGTTTCCGTGATTTCTCCTCGTTCGTTGTATAAGAGCACGTTGTCGCAACCGCGGCGGCACGCCATGGCCTTTTCAAATACCTGCCGGTTCGTGGTTTTGTGAAACAGAAAACAATCTTTGGAATCGACAGGATCTCTCGCCAGCCTGAGCCGGACGCACTCATCTATCGCTGACGGCTCCAGTGCGGTAGCCTCGCAGGATACCAAGCCTCTCTTGTCAACCAACAGGCGGATCCGGTGCGGCAGGCGCGGAAGCGATCCGGCAAGCGCGGCTAACCGCTTATTGACGCGTCCGTCATCAATGACGAACCCGAAATACGACGCCGAATTGCAAAGCCGGTTCAGGTGGCGCCTGAAAAGGAAATACCCGCGCTGCGGAGTCCAGAGCATGGTTTCCAAGAGAGAGAACGAAGGGAACCGTTTGGTCAGCACTGCTGCCTTGACAAGACCTTCGGCATATTCCTCGGCAGCGTCCGACTGCCACACGATGCCCCCGCCCACGCCGTAGGAAGCCGTTCGATATTTTCTGTCAATCACGGCGGTTCGAATCGCGACGCTGAACTGCGCCCTCCGGCGAGGCGCCATGTACCCGATGCAACCCGTATACATGCCGCGGCGTTCCTGTTCGAGCCGCCTGATAATGCGCATGGTGGACACTTTGGGTGCGCCCGTGATCGATGCGCAGGGGAACAGTGAAGCCATGATGCCGGCTACCGGCTCCCGGGTATCGCAGGCAACGGTCGACGTCATCTGCCACACGGTGGGGAACCGCTCGCATTCGAAAAGCCGGGGAACGCACACGGTTGATGGTTGCGCGATGCGCCCCATGTCGTTGCGGACCATATCCACAATCATGATATTTTCCGCCCTGTTCTTCTCCGATGTCTCAAGCCAGGCGGATTGTTTTGTGTCCTGATCAAGGGTGAGCCCGCGCGCCGCAGTCCCTTTCATCGGACGGCTCTCCAGTTTGTTGCCACGCAAACTGAAAAACAATTCAGGAGACGCTGAGCATATCGCGTAGCGGCCGGTATCGACAAATGCGGAATACTGCCCCTGTTGACTGGCCGCAAGGTCGAGGAAAAAGGGCCAGGGATTTCCCGAAAACTGAGTTTCCATTTTGAAGGTGTAATTAACCTGATACGTCTCTCCGGCAGCGATGAGCTCTTTGATTGCTTCAATGCTCTTTTTGTACCGGCCAGACCGGACCGAGGGTTTCCATCGTTTCAAATGATAAAGGGCAATTGCCGGGTTTTCCGGTAAAGAAATGATGTCTGGCTTTGCATACAAGCCGAACCAAAGCAGAGGAAAGGAACTTTTTGTGACGCTGACGTCAAACGCGCTGTCAAATGCCCGGGCGGCTTCATAACTTAAGAATCCCGCGGCAAAAAGATTCCGGTCAGCCACTTCCTTTTCCAGGTACGTCAGCCCGGCCTCGATTTTGTCAATGTCTCTTATTTCAACAATACGTTTTGGTTTGTGGAAGCGCAGCCAGTTGCCGCTTTCGGCATCATGCAGAATCACGTTGTTCAGAGTTTTCATAAGCCTGAAAACTATACAAAAGGCAGGAAACACTTTTTCTTCCTTGGTCATCTAAGGAAAAAACCTGTGAGAGAGGTCGTGCTTCCTGCCTAGTAATACGTGCCGGGGAAACAAAAAGGGACAAAGTTTGTTACGAAGGCAAAAATATTTCAAACCATTCCCCCGTGTTTCAGTAATTCTCGATAATCACAATATTTAAATACAATGTACCCGTACAAAACTTAGCAAATCAGTTTGCCCAATCCAGCGCGCCATTGTCCTAACAAATTGCTCACCTGATTATCACAAAAAGAATACTCGTCCCTCATTTTTGTTCACGATATTTATTGCGAATGAAAAAAAGACGGACTATTCTGATGACCGGAAAAAGGTTCTCATCAGAATGTAACGGACATAATACGACAAAATAATAATCGAGGACGATATTTCTTTGTCGATAGGATTACTCACCAGTGATTTCGGACTTGAGGCGTGTTGATATGGCAAATGAACCTTCAAATAAAGGAGGAATAGTTCCACAAAACAAAGATGGCTTGGGTATAACGCACGAAGAACATTCAGATTTCCCGGATCAACGGTATTTCATTAATTCAAATCCTGTGAGAGGGGTTGTGCATTATGAGAATTAACAAATGGTTTACAAGTGTTGCAGGTGCCGGCTTGGGCTTGATGCTCGGCTTCGGCACTCTGCATGCGACAGACTGGCCGATGTGGCGCTACGAATCAAACAGAAGCGCCATTTCGCCTGAGCAACTTTCCGATTCGCTGTACCTGCAATGGGTCATTTCGAATCCCGCGCCCATGACTGCCTGGGACAATCAGCGCGAGCAAGACGCCTACGGCAGCACCACGGACGGCGTGACCGCTATAACGGGAAAAATCAGCAACGACAAAAAGTTTCAATCCTTTGACATCGCCTACCAACCGGTTGTCATGGGCACGACTATGTTTTACGGATCCCCCAACGACGACAAAATCACCGCGGTCAACGCGACCACCGGAGCAGAACTCTGGCACTTCTTTGCCGATGCGCCGATTCGCATGGCGCCGGTTGCCAAGAATGGAAAAGTGTTTTTTGGCGCCGATGACGGCTACATGTACTGCCTCAATGCAACGAACGGCGCGGTTGTCTGGAAGGTTAAGGCTGCGCCCAACACACGCAAAGTCATGGGCAACGACCGGCTCATGTCAGTGTGGCCCGTTCGCGGCGCACCGGTCATCCCGAGCGGCGCAAACTCCGGTACCAATCCGGCGTTCACCGACTGGAAAGGCCGCTTGACGGCCGCAACGTCGCCGTATGTCCTTATGGCAGCGTCAGACTTTGCGACCGAGCTTGTCAAAGACAGCACGGTTGCGACGGCAGGCGCAACGGCAGAAATGAATTACGACAAGAAGGCCGGCAATCTCGACATCGTCGGGTTACGTTTCGCCAACGAGTTCTACACGATCCCCCAGGGCGCGACCATCGATAGCGCCTTCATACAGTTCTCGGTAAAAGACACGGCCGCGGGCGCGACCCCGTGCACGCTGTCCATTGCCGGTGAAAGCGCGGACAATTCTGCCGCTTTCACAAGCGTAAAAGGCGGCATTTCTTCTCGTACGAAAACGACCGCCGTGGTAACGTGGATCGTTCCTTCCTGGACATCGCTCAAAGCCCGTTCCGCCGACCAGCGGACGCCGGATCTGAAAAGCATTGTGCAGGAAGTTGTGAACCGTACGGGATGGACCGCCCGGTCGCACATTTCCCTTATCGTCAATGGAACCGGCGGGACCGGCGTGCGCGGCGCGTATCCTCAGACCACCGACACTTTGCAGGCCCGGCTCTGCATCTATTCCGGCGCCATCGCGTCCGACACACTTACGACTCGTCCCAATCCTATCTTTACGTTTAATAATGCTGATACCAATACCGTGTTCTTTACGGCCGGCCTGTATCCGTTCGAAGGCGTTTTTGTCTATGCGCTCAATGCCGACAACGGTACTGTGGTGTGGATCAACGACGGAAGCTCCATGAATTATACCCTGCTTCCGCACGGGACCGACGAAGGATTTTCCGGCCTCGCTCCGCAAGGGTATTTGTGCACCGCAGGTGACAGCGGCCTGGTTGTTCCCAACGGCAGGACAAATCCCGCATTCCTCACGAGAACAACCGGATTGCTCAACTTCATCAAATTGAACGGCAGCGGCGGCGGTTATCATGTCGTTTCACAGGGGCAGAAAGTCTATTGTGCGGGCACATCGTATAATCTTGCCGATGGATCGAGTGCAGGCAGCGTGCCGGCAATGTTCCAGGGCGATCTTATATCGATTACCGCAGGAACAAAGACATATACTGCCGGCAGCATTTCCGACACCCTCACGACAAACTATTCAGTGACCAACGGAACGTGGACGCGTTCCATAGCAGGAAAACCCGCAGGCCTTGCGGCTGCAAACGGCATGCTGTTCGTGACAACCACAAACGGTAAGATCTACTGCTTTGGTCCCACGAATACGTCAAGTCCGACCACGTACTATGCTCCGACGGTCACCACGGCCACGGACGCGAGCACCGCAGCGGCAGCTGACCTTATCACCCGCAGTGGATACAAGACCGGCAGCCGCGGCATCTGCATTGCCGTCGGACTCACCAATGGCCGGCTGATAGAAGAACTTGCTCGCCAGTCGGACCTCACGGTCATCGGACTTGACACAAGCGCCACAAAGGTAAACGCTATCCGCGACCGTATCGATTCCACCGGTCTCTATGGAAACAAGGTACATGTCATTTGCGGGGATGTGCGGACCGCCGGGCTTCCCAAGTACGTCGCGCAGCTTATCGTGACCGAAGACGTAACGCAGGGATTTCCGGATCTTTCCACAAAGGCCAACGACTACGTCGCGGCAGTGTACCGCTCGCTTCGTCCGTACGGCGGCATAGCCTGTCTTCCTATTTCACAATCAACCATTACGGCAGCCGTGGCCGCCTGCAGCCTTTCCAACGCTCAGGTTGCATCCTCGGGCTCGTTCACGCTTTTGACCAAAGCGGGCGCACTGGCAGGAAGCGGCGACTGGAGCAGCCAGTACTGCAATGCGGCGCACACCAATTTTGTCAAGGACTCTCTTGTCAAAGCGCCCATGGGCCTTTTATGGTTCGGCGGCAGCATGGACAACACCAATGACAAGATGAACACCCGCCACGGCCATGGCCCCACCGAGCAGGTGGTCGGCGGCCGGTATTACATGCAGGGACCCAATACGCTCCGGTGCGTTGATGCCTACACCGGGCGCGTATTGTGGGAAAAAACGATACAGCATTTCGGTGAGTTTTCCGAATATACGGAACACGAAGCAGGACAGATTGCCCTGGGCGATAACTATGTCTCGACGCCCGAAGCGATTTACGCGCTCGGCGACCATGACATGAATCTGCCGCCGAAGAGTCTTCTAGTTCTAGACCCCGCAACCGGCGCAACCAAGAACACTATTACGCTGCCGGATTCTCTCGGGTCATGGGGATTCATTTCAATCGCAGACAGTTTTCTCATTGCAACCACCCAGCCCATGATGTTCGACTCGGCCAAATTGGGAAATGGCTTCATTTATTGGTATTCCGGAACCACCTCAATTGTTGGCGTGGGCGGGATAAATTCGTATAACGGCGCGGTGAGTAACCGCATTGTGGTGCTCAACAGGTTTACAGGCGCGCAGGTCTGGGACACGAAGTCGGAGGCGGGATTTTCCAATACCGGCATCGTGACCGGTAACGGCAAAGTCTTTGCAATCGACCGGACACCGGCAAAGGCGATCAGCCTGCTGGAGCACACCGGAACCCTCGACCCCAAGTCGTCGATCGCAAAAATCAAGGCTTTCGATCTCAAAACGGGTCACAGCATCTGGACCGATACTGCCAGCGGCATTTTCGGACTTTACCTGGCCTATTCTGCGGATTACGACATGCTTCTGGAAGCGTCCCGGTTGTCGCGCGATTATCTTTACCTGGAACCCGCGGCGAACCACATGATTGCCCGCAAAGGCGCGGACGGAACGAGACTCTGGTCGTGGGCCGATACCACAAAATCGTATTACGGCGGCCCCGTGATGCTTGACGATACGCTCATTATCACTCAGGACGGAAACAATTTCGGCATGGTCAATCTGAAATCAGGTAAATTCCAGCAAGTCAATTTCGGCATGACCGACAAGCCGATAGATTTCTACTTCTACCGCCACTACGGCTGCAATTACGGGCTCGGAGCGACCAATATGATCTGCTTCCGTTCAGGCTCGGGCAGCTACTACGACCTGTCAAAAATGGACGGTGTGGCTAACTTCGGCGGGTTCAAAACCGGCTGCACGCCCAGCGTGGTTCCCGCAGACGGCATCGTGACCTCCGCGGAATACACCCGTACCTGCAGCTGCCATTATTCGATTCAGACCTCGTGCGCAATGGTTTATGATCCTGACGTTGAAAAATGGACCTGCAATGACGGGTTGGCCACGAAAGTGAAGAACGTAGGTTTCAAATACACCAACATCGGCGTCAACCTCGGCGGTGTTGGCGATCGCAAAGACGACAACGGCACGCTGTGGATGGACTATCCTACGGGTGAAGACAAGGTAGGCTTTCCCGCGTATCTCATGCCGCTAAGTGTTACGGTCGCGGGCGACAGCATAAAGTACTTCCGTCATCACAGCTCGCGCGTAACGGGTTCGGGCCCCAAATGGGTCGCCTCGTCCGGCGCAGAGAACGTGTCCAGCGTTACCGTTGCGATGTACAAGGATTCAGTCAGCGGTACGACCATTGTGCCGCATACGACAACGACCGACCTTTACAATGTGACGTTGTACTTCATGGAGCATAAGTCGAACATTGCGGCCGGTCAGCGCGTGTTCAACGTTTCGGTGAACGGTGTATCAGCAGCATCGAACCTTGACATAGTTAACGAGGCCGGAGCAGCGTACAAAATCGTCACCAAGACGGTGAACAACGTTCCGGTCGGCGACAATCTGGTCGTTGCGCTTACCGCAAGTGCGGGCAAGCCGATCCTGTCTGGTTTCAGCGCGACCAAGGTGGTCACCACGGCAGTGCGATCGGTCAAGATGACGATGAATTCGGAGCAGATGAAACAGTATACCGGCAACGGCAATGCCAATGCGCCTGTTGTGAGCGCTGTGAAAAACGGCGTTAACGCGGGCATCGAAGCCGGGTTGAATACCAAGTAAGAGATCACATACGGGGGCGCCACTGGTATGGCGCCCCGAATATCAACCCTTAACAAAGTAGCCCTCACGCCACGTTTCATTCCGAAACGTGGCGTGAGGACGAATAACCGGCGCACATGAAAATCAATGTCTCAAATAAGATAATCATAAGACTCACTCACATCGCGTTCCTCTTCTTCACCGCTCTTTTTCTCGCGTCCTGCGGCATGATTGATCCAACGCACGAGCAGGCCACAATCACCGGTAATACTTATACCAACAACCTGGTCGGGCTGAGCATATCCGCCCCGTCAAGCGATTGGACCGTGACCATGAACGCGCCGGATTCGTCCAAGGCGCTCATCATCAAATACAACACAGGACGAGATTTTAATCCCGACGTGGTCGTGACCGCCTCGCCGGTGCAGCCGGGGGACAGCCTTGCATCGGTTACGCAGGCGTCGATTACCGAATTCTGCCAGGATCCGACATTTTCCAACAAGACTATTTCTTACAACGATCAATCGACTATTCTCGTCAACGGTAAATCGTTCGGTAAGGTCATGGCAAACGTGACCAAAACATATTACACTTCCGCAAGTCAGCCCGCCACAATAGCTCTTGTTATCGATCAATACGTTACGATACACAACGGATACGACATCGTTTTTACATTTGTGGATGATTTCAACGATTTCGCCAACATAGACGCGGAATTCGTATCCATACGAAATTCGATACAACTTTTTTAAGTTCCTTACATGGTGGTGGAGATCGTGAAAAGAACAATCATGTCCTTGATGGCCCTTGCCGCCTTTGCCGGCAGCGCATTTTCCTGCTCCGTGCCGGTGTTCCGTTATGCGCTGGAACTGTGGCCGCAGGATTCCTATCGCGTCGCCGTTCTCTACAAGAACCGTCTCGACAGCGCCCAGACGGCGCGCGTTCGATGGGTTGCGTCGCGGGCCCTTTCGGTGACCGGAGACACCGCAGGACTCGAAACGCGCGGACCGGGGAACGACAAAACCAATGTCGAGCTTGTTCTTGTCAGTGTCAAAGACACTGTTGACACGCAAACGCAAAAGCTGTTGGGCGAAAGCAAGAACCCTTCTCTGCCGTGGTGCACGGTCTTGTTTCCCCAGCGTGCCATGAATCCTTCGGCCCTGTACAGCGGACCCCTTTCAGAAGCGCCCCTGGATGCCCTGTTCAATTCGCCCGCAAAGCATAGCCTGGCTACCGCCCTGATGAAAGGCGAATCGGCAGTGTGGGTACTTGTCGGGTCCGGTGACAAAGGGAAAGACGCAGCGGCATTCAAGACTATTGCCGCTGGAATCGAGCACTGCAAGAAAGCCATCAAACTGCCTGATCTTGACGCCAGCGACGTCAAGAAGGTCGTGAAACTCAGCGATATCGAGCTGAAGATAGATTTTTCCCTGATCGGCATTTCCCGCTCCGATCCGCGGGAACGGTATTTCATCGACGAGCTTGAAAAAACCGAGCCTCAGTTGTCCAAGATGCGGCAAGAACCGATCGCATTTCCTGTATTTGCCAGGGGCCGCGTGTTGTATGCGCTTGTCGGAAAAGGAATCAACATCAAGAACATTCTCGATGCGGCCGCCTTTCTGACAGGACCGTGCGCCTGCACGATAAAGGACCAAAATCCGGGCACTGATATCCTCATGACGTTCGACTGGGTCGCTGCGCTTTCTGGAAAGTCAATTATCGAGCAGGCCGCCATCCCTCTTGTTGGGATCGACGCATTCCTTCCTCGTTCCAAAACCAAAACAGCAGGCTCGGACCCCGGAACACCGGTTATCCGATCTTTGATAGTCTCAGGCAGGCGAGTGGACACCCTGGTGAGTGATACCGCCATTCCAGCGATCATTGGTTCGGCGCTGCCACGGGATTCAAATTTGCAAAACGGAAATAGATCTCATGGCCTGATCGTAAAATCTGCACCTGAGGAATCGAAACCGGGACCATCGGACGCGTCCTTTGCCCGAGCCATGGTACCTGCGGCGGTGGGCGGGGCATTCGGCATCGGCGCACTTGTTCTTATTACCGCCTCGTTTTTCTTTGCAAGAAAAAATAGGAAGAACGCATGAACTTCGCTGATTTTGCGGTCAAAGAATTCACACTACGAAAAACGAGCTTCATGCTCGGTAGCGTTGTGGTCGCGCTGGTGACCGCAGGCATCGTGGTAACGGCATCCGGGCTTCAATCGTTTCAAGGTAAAGAAAAGACCGAATATGCCGGACATGAAATAGCAACAAAGTCCTCCGTGAAGACCATGGAACGCGATTATGAAACGATCACCCGGAAAATGGGATTTACTCACAGGATTCTTCCGCAGACGCAAAACGAGGCGGATTTTTTCAACGACGGATTCTGTCGCCGGACCATGGCACAAAGCAACGTTGACAGGATTATCGGCGAACTATCGCAAACATTCGACGCCATTGTGCCGGTTATTCGGCAAAAGGTCTGGTGGCCCGAGGCACGGCGATCCGTGTTCATCTGCGGCGTTGGAACCGTGGCGGGAAAGTCGGCAGGCAAAATCAACCAGTTCTTGACAAAACCGGTTGACTCTCGAACCATCCTGATGGGCTTTGAAACCGGAACCGACCTGCACGTGCACACCCATGACGCGATCACAATCCGGGGAACTTCATTCGCGGTCGGGAACGTTGCGGCCCAGCAGGGCAGTATCGACGACATTACCCTGTGGATGACCATGAACGATGCGCAACGGGTGCTGTCATCCCGTGGACTGTGCAGCGAAGTCTGGGTGTGGGCCGAGCCATCGGATAATTCTCAGCTGTCAAAGTTGGCTCGTTTGGGCAAGGTCGTGGAAATGACACCGCGCGCCGCAGTTCGCGCGCGATCGCTTATCACGGCAGCCCGGGCGTCGGGTGAGACGGTCCTGCGCGAGCGCCAGGCTTCCCAAATTGCTGCCGCGCACCGTGGCGCAATGCAGAAACTCGTTTCCCTGGCTCTCGGAGCCGCTGCGCTGGTTTGGATCGTCATTGTCTCATTTATCAATGCGCATGGCCGTATGAGGGAAGTCGGCATCCTGCGGGCACTCGGCGTACGCGCCGCCGGCGTGGTTGCATTGCTTGCGGGCCGCACCTGCTTCATGGGCTTGACCGGGGCACTTCTTGGCTGCGTCCTCGGATGCGTCTATGCACTGGCGTCCGCCCATGGCCCCATTCCGGTTGGCATGGCGGCGGGAATCGTGGCCTCGGCTACGGCCTTGTCCATGGTCGCCGGCATCGTTCCCGCGTGCATGGCCGTGGCGCGGGACCCGGCGAGCATCCTGATACGAGAGTAAACCAAAAAGGATTGTCCATTGAGTTCTCCTGCGAAAAGACTGTCCACGGCGAGATTTGTGTTGCGGGAAATGCTGTACCGCAAGGTCGGCTGCGCGCTTATTCTCCTTTGTTTCGGAGTCACTGCTGCTGCGACGACGGCCGCCGTACTGGTCTTCAACGCCTATGACCGGTCGGAAGAGGCCTATGCAGACGCGAAGAACCGTGAGATGCGGCAACAGATGGACAATCTGTGGGATGATTTCAGGAAAATTACCAAGACGCTGGGATTCAACGTGCTTATTCTGCCCAAAGACCAGAACCTTTCCGACTTTTACGGCCGCGACTATGCGCAACGCTGCATGCCGGAAACATACGGACAAACGCTGATTGACGCCGGTATCGTGACCGTTGAACATGTCGCCCCTTCCCTTATTGTCAAGACACGGTGGCCCGAAGAAAAACGATCGATCATCGTGTGCGGAACCGGTGGCGAACTTGCCCGTGGCGCGGTCAGTTCCGCTCGTTCGCCGCTTGTCCAATCCGTTTCTCCCGGCTGCGCCGTTGTGGGATACGAACTTGCCAAGGATTGCGGGATTTCTCCGGGCAGGCCGGTCAGGTTCATGGGACGAACCTTCAGGGTGTCGGCGTGCCAGCCGCGAAGGGGAAATCATGATGACATAACGCTCTGGCTTAACCTTAAAGAGACGCAAATCATGCTGGGCAAGCGCGGGCTCATCAACGCCATCTACGCACTCGAATGCCGTTGCGCGGCAGACAAAACGTTTCCGAATATCGCAAAGATCAGGTCTGATCTGGAAAGAACGTTGCCCAATACCCAGGTTGTCGAGTACATGTCGGAAGTCGTCACGCGGGCGGAAGCCCGGTATGAGGCGGAGCAAGACGCCAGACAAACCACAGAGCGTGAGATCAGCCTCCGCGTTGCTCGTCGTTTTGACCGGATGCGCACGGCCTCGTGGATTTTGGCGGGAATGATCCTCGGTTCGGCGCTTGGCACAGGTTTGCTTATGCTCGCAAATGCGCGGCAACGCCGCCACGAAATAGGGGTTCTTCGAGCTATCGGCATGTCCAAACGTGTCATCGTGAGACTGTTTCTGGCAAAGGCCGGCTTGTGCGGTTTTGTCGGGGGAATGGCGGGGTTTCTGGCGGGGTGGCCGATCGGTTATGGCCTGTCGAAAGCGGTTTTCGGCGGCACCGCCTGGGCTGGTCGGTTCGATGCAACGCTCCTATTCTGGATTTGCCTGATTTCAACAGGTGCTGCCGTGGGCGCGGGTTGGCTCCCGGCGATTGAGGCATCGTCTCTCGACCCGGCCCTTGTCATGCAGGAGGACCAATGAAGGAAATGTTGTCTGTTGACAAAATAACAAAAACGTACAAGGGAAGTAACCGGCCGATTACCGCTGCCCGCGAGGTGAGCCTCACGGTGCGGCAAGGCTCAATGGTCGCGCTGCGCGGGCCGAGCGGGTCAGGAAAAACCACGGTCATGTTGTGCGCGGGCGGGCTTCTTGCACCTGACAGCGGAACCGTCCTTTTGGACGGAGAGACGCTGTATGCGATCTCAGCAGCGCGGCGGTGCGGGCTTCGCGCAGGCAAGATAGGATTCGTTTTTCAACAGTTTAATCTCATTCCTTACCTGACAGCGTACGAAAACGTGGTGGCGCCCGGCCTTGCCCTGAAAAAGGGCGTGCCCCGTCAATCGGGGGAGGAACTGCTCGATCGCTTCGGCATGTCTCATCGCATGGGGCATTTGCCGCACGGTCTCAGCACCGGAGAGCGCCAACGCGTTGCACTGGCGCGGGCGTTGTTCAACAATCCGGTCATGCTGTTTGCCGACGAGCCCACCGGAAATCTTGACGATGAGAACGCGGCCTCCGTGCTCGGGTACCTTCGGGATTTTGCCGAACAAGGCGGTGGGGTATTGCTTGTCACCCATGACACAAGGGCCGCAGAATTCGCGGACCGCACCTATTTCATCGAAAACGGCAGCGTGATTGCGGAACAGGAAAGCCCAAACCGGCACAGGAACATACAATGACAAACATGACCGACGAACATCTCATGGCCAGCTTCCGCGACATGCGTGACCTGCGGAGTTTTGAAGAATTGACGGACCGCTATTCGGCAAAAGCGCTTGGTGTGGCGCGCCACTATCTGCTTGACCAAGCGGCAGCGGAAGACGCGGTGCAGGAAACGTTCATCCGCGTCATGCGACACGCGGACCGCTTTGCGCCGCAGGCGCCGTTCGGACCGTGGTTTTACCGGATGCTGCGAAACATCTGTTTCGACATGCTGCGGAAAAGAAAGACGTATGTCAACTACATGGAACGTTTCGGGGCGGATCAAAGCGGCTCGCAATGGAACGGGATCTCCGACGACGTCGATAATCCGAGTACGTTGTTGTCGCAACTGCCCGGGCCTGAACGGGAGGTGCTTGTCATGAAAATCATAAACGACATGTCTTTCTCGGACATCGCTGCCGCGGTGGACAGTACGGTCGAAGCCGTGAAAAAACGGTCCCAGCGCGGCCTGAAACGGCTTAAGGCGATGTATCAAAGCCGGGCAAACCAAAAAGAAGTGATTGCATCCCGATAAAGGAGAAATCCAAATGCAATGCGAGGATATCGAATCACTGCTCTATGCACACGTGATGGGCGAAGCAACGGACATCGAAACGTTCCGGATAAAATCGCATGTGTCCGAATGCCGGTCGTGCCGGGAAGCGGGAAAACAACTCGGATTGGTGGTCGACAGCCTCAAAGCAGAGGCTGCACCGGCCCCGGTGTCCCCACGTTTCCGGACGCGGATACAGGATGCCGTAATCCGGGAGATGGCCCTTCTGCGGCGTCGCCGATTTCTCCTAGCGGCCCTTTGGTCAGGTGCTGCACTTGCAGCCTGCCTATGCATTGCGATATTCCGCACGGCCACGGGACACTCCGGTGAAATCGCCGAAGCTCGGGTTCAACCGGTCTACGGCAAAGAGCAAGTGTGGAAAATAGAGAACGTCGCCGCCTTTCCCTCGTCTTCTGCGCAAACGCCGGTGTCCTCCAACGGACGTGTATTTGCAATAGAAAAATCAGGAAATGGCGGGGCAGGAATTGTCGTCGCCATCGAGGTCAGTACCGGCAAGGTTGTATGGCATTCACGAAATGAATCGTACGGATTCCTCAGCGTCGACTCCGGCCGGTTGTACGGAGTCGTCCCCGCCGCCAACGGCGGAATGGAGCTTGCGGCATTCGACGCGGCCCACGGAAACCTCCTGTGGCGCCATGCGATGGACGCGTATGCGGGCCGGCAGGGCACGTCTGCGGCGGTTGCGGCCGGCGACGGGGTCTGCTGGACACAAGGGAATGCCGTAGAATGCCTGGCGAAAACCGGCGGCAGGCTGCTGTGGCGCCGCAGGTTCGTAGAGCGGTCGGTGGCCAGCAACCCCGTCGTAGCGCCGGGTCGCATCGTCGTGGCTTCCGGTGGGGACGTTTTCTGTTTGACATATGATAACACGGTGGTGTGGAAACGATCGTTTGCACGGCCGATGTCCTCGCTGACCCAGCCGCAGGTGGAATGCGGTGATGGACTTGTCTTTATCGCGCACCGTGAAATCTCGGGAAGCCCAACGCTGCTCTGCCTTGAGCAAAGCGACGGTCGTGTTGTCTGGCGAAAGGATAACGAGGAATACGGGCGTCTGCTCGCTGCAGGTGGCCGGTTGTACGTTCGGTCGAACACCGTGAAGGCGCTGGAGGGCCGATCGGGGAAAACCGTGTGGTCCGTTCATGCGGACGGTTGCTCACCGCTTGTCTTAAGCGGCGCAACGCTATACCTGTCCGAATCCGCGGAAAAGGGTGCGCTGCTTGCCCTTGACGCACAAGACGGGACCGTCGTACGGCGCGAAGCGTCGCTGGGGTCCTGCACCGGCGTCATCATCACGCAGGGTCTGGAACTCGTCAACAGCGTTCGTGGCGGTTTGTACGCCATACGGCAGGACCGGCCGAGGCATGAAAAATCCGACATCTGAAACACAAGGGACGAGGGCTCAGATAATGGTTCGGTTCAAGTCATTCATAGGCCCGGCGCTCGCCAGCGCGGTAATCTTCTTTGGTCCTTCTGCGGCGGCGCGCGCCGCTACCGGAGCGGCGACCCAATCGAAAATTGAACATGATACGACCCATGATGCCCTGCGGGATACTGCCACCATGATTCAGGCAATGTCGCTTGACGTGACAAACTCCGACATCAAGGACCTCGTCCGCATGGTATCGCGGGGCTATGGTTTGAACCTCGTAGTCGATAAGGACGTCAAGGGCGCGGTGACCCTTCATCTCACCTCGGTGCCGATCATCGAAGGCCTCACCGCCATCGCCCGTTCACTCGATCTCGATATTGTCAAGGATGGCGCCGTGTACCATCTACGGCAAAAGGAAACGCCTCAGTCAAGCGACATTGCCCTCTTGCCCAATGGCAGGCTAAAGGTCGACGCGCGCGATGCGGACGTACGGAATTTTCTCGAGGACCTGAGCAGGAAATCCGGGGCATCAATTGTGTTCGACGACGCGGTCCAGGGCAGGATCACGGGCAAGCTGGTCAATGTGCCGTTCGACGACGGGCTCAAGGCAATTCTGGAAGGAAACGGCTATAAGGTGACAAACCAGAAAAACATTTATCGCGTAACCTCGGATTACGACGTCAGCGGCGCGCCGGCGCGGCGCCATGCGGTCGGCGCGGCTTCGTACCCGTTTTTCGTCAACGTTACCAATAATCTTGTCTCACTCGATGCCCGCAGCGCCGAACTTGAAGAGGTCGTTCGTGCATTGGGTAAGGAAGCGCACGTGCAGGTCGTGACGTATGGCGACGTATCCGGCAAGATCAACGCACAGATCGAGGACGTAACCTACGACGAAGCAATGGACGTACTACTCGGCGGTACGCATTACACGTACATCCGGAGAGGCAAGATGATCCTCATCGGGGACCGCAACGCATCCGTGCCCTCGGGCCAGGCGCTCTCGATATCGGAGATGATTCCGCTCAACCATCTTAAGGCGGAAGACGTCCTGCCCATCATTCCCGTAAATATCCCTGCCGCAAACATCAAGGTCGTCAAGGAACAAAACGCACTGCTGGTGTCGGGCACCAGCATCGATATTTCACATGTCAAGGCATTCCTGGCCACGGTCGACATTCCGACTCCGCAGGTTATCATCGATGTGTACATCATCGAATACACCATGGACAAGAGCCTGGACATCGGCCTGGAATTGGGCCTGGACGCCACGGTGCCCAACAGCGAAAGCTTTCCCAACGTCACGTTCAGCAGGGAAGGCAACGAGGCACGGAACATGGTCCAGAACGTCCTGGGACAGCCGGTCATGAAATACGTTGGCTACCTGGGCGACAATTTCTTCGTGCGGCTGCGGGCCCTTGCTTCCCAGAACAAGGCAAAGGTCCTCGCACAACCGTCAATTACCGTGCTCAACGGGCATAAGGCGACCATCAACGTCGGTCAGACCCAGTACTTCAAGATCGTCACGCCGGGCAGTACCGCCGAAACCATGTCCTACCGGTTTCAGCCAATTTCGTTCGGCATCACCGTCAACCTGACGCCCTGGGTTGCTCCCAGCGGCCAGATAACCGCGGATATTGCGCCGGAAATCTCCAATTCCATGGGAATGAACTCGGACGGATACCCGAACGTTTTCACGCGGTCGGTCAGCACCACGGTGCGGCTTAACAATAACGAAACGTTGGTGCTGGGCGGGCTCATCCGGCGTGATGAGCAGGTAAGCAACAACAAGGTGCCCTTGCTTGGCGATATCCCCTGGATCGGGAACCTTTTCAAAACCACGACAAAAGAGGATATCGCAACGAATCTTGCCGTGTACATGACCCCGCATATCATCACCAAGGACGTTTCGGTTGACATAAGCAGAAAAGTAAGAGATCTCGGTTTCAGGGATGTCAAGAAAGAAGCGGGAATGAATGAAAGCTTCCCGCCGGCAGACACGGCGAAGTGCAATGCGCCGGTGCATAAGAAAATGCCTTCAGTCCCCAAGTCCTTGCCCGACACGACGCACACCAGGCCGGTCGATCCAAGGTTGGGCGAGCCGCACAGCGCCGCGGAAAAGAAGGCCGTTTCCCGTGCGGAGGAAATGGTCATCGATGTGCCGTTCAAAAAGCGGTCGGATGCGGACCGGCAGGATTCGATTGCGCAGGCCCGGGCTCAAAAGGCGCACGACCTGCGAAATGCCGATAGCGGCGCCGAAAGGCCGCCCAATAACGATGATGACTTCTATATTCAGCCCGGCCGAAGTCGCGAGTAACGGGATGGTACTTTAACAAAGGAGACTATATGGATGTTCGGGTCGATTACATTGCACAAGTCAAGAATGCGGCCGGTGTCGCCCACGAGTTCTTTCCCGTCGATGATTCCGTACGGATTATGGACCTGCTTCGCGGGCTGGCGGGGCGCCACGGCGCCGAGTTTCAGAGTCTGGTGTTCGACGATACCGGGAATGTCCGGCCGTCCATTCTGGTGGCAGTCAACGACGAACAGGTAATGCCGGATGCTGCGGTGCCGCTGCATCTCGGCGATTCGGTTGCCATCCTGTCCCCCATGTCCGGAGGATAACGGCACATGGCGTCCAAGGAACTCACGGATATCGACCGCCAGATTTACCAATGGCAAATATGGGTTTCGGATTTCGGCGAGCAGGGCCAGCAAAAGCTCAAGGAATCCTCGGTCCTCGTTTCCCGGTGCGGAGGCCTGGGCGGGACGGTCGCCTACATGCTGGCGGCTGCAGGAGTCGGAACACTGATCCTGTTTCACGGCGGCGACGTCAAGCCCAGCGATCTTAACCGTCAATTGCTCATGACCCGGGATTGGATCGGACGACCGCGGATTCAGTCGATAAGGCGCAGGCTTCACGAGCTCAACCCGGACGTCGAAATAGTTGCGGCCGGAGAAAATATCTCGGAGGAAAACGCTGAACATGCCGTGTCCCTGGCGGACGTTGTGGTGGACTGTGCGCCGCTTTTCGAAGAACGTTTCGCGATGAACCACGAGGCCGTGGTGCAGCGCAAACCGATCGTGGAATGTGCCATGTATTCCATGGATGCCCAGATCACCACCATGCAGCCGGGCCAGACGCCGTGTTTGAGGTGCCTGTATCCGGAAAAGCCGCATGCCTGGAAACGCCAGTTTCCGGTGTTTGGCGCCGTGTCGGGCCTGGTGGGAAGTTTGGGCGCCATGGAGGCGATCAAGGTGCTCTGCGGACTGGGGACCCCGCTTCACAATACGTTATTACACGTCAATATGCTGGACATGAGCTTCAAGCGGATGCGCATCAAGCGTAATCCCGCCTGTCCGGAATGCAAAGGAATCTGACCATGCTGACCGAAGTTGTGCAACAGCGGTTCAAACGCAATATCCTTCTTCCGGAGGTCGGCGAAGAGGGCCAGGCCAGGCTCCTTGACGCAAAGGTACTTGTGGTTGGCGCTGGGGGTCTGGGATCGCCCGTTGCAATGTATCTGGCGGCCTCAGGCATCGGCACGCTGGGAATTGCCGACGGTGACGTCGTGGACATATCGAATCTGCAGCGGCAGTTGCTGCATCATACCGCCGACATCGGAAAAGAAAAGGTGAAATCCGCTAAGGCAAAACTGACATCGATCAGGCCCGAAATCCATGTCGAGCAGTACGAATGTCGACTTGATGAAGACGGCCTGAAGCGGGTTGTGGGGTTGTACGATTTTGTGATCGACGCCACGGACACGATCACTGCAAAACTGCAGATCAACGATGTGTGCATTGCGATGCAAAAACCCTTCTCACACGGCGGTATTTACCGGTTTTGCGGCGAGGCCATGACGGTAGTGCCGCCGAATGGCGCCTGCTATCGGTGCGCGTATTCTCCCGGCCTGTCCGCCAACCCCACGTCGACTGCGCCGCCCGCAGGGCCGCTTGGGCCTGTTGCCGGCATCATCGGATGCATCCAGGCCACGGAATGTATCAAGTACCTGCTGGGCATGAAAGACCTTCTTGTCAATACGCTCATGGTCATTGACGCAAGGGGTATGGAATTCAGGAAGGTGCGCATCAGGAGGGATCCAAGGTGCGGCGCATGCGGTGAGGAGCGCCGGGGGTGAAGCCCTTACATTTTTGAACAATTGCTTCTGCTCGAAATCACCTTAATTAAAGGAGAACGAAAATGACCGTTAAAGTAATCATGTTCACCGTCGTAGTTGCTTTTTCTGTTTGGATTGCCCGGGCCTGCCCGGTCGACAGTGTCGGCGGCAGGACATCATTGTCCTCGTCCGGTACCGGCGGCAAACCTCAAACCATTGACTCGCTGCACAAAGCGATGAAGGAGTTCCGTGCGCAACAGGGTAAAAAGATCATGGAGCTACGGAACAGGATCGACGCGGAACTCTTGAAACCGAACCCCGACCGAAAACTTCTTGCTTCGTGCATTGCGCAGCAATCTGAGTTGCGTGCAAAGATAGCGGATAAGTGGATCGAATCGATTCTCAAGATAAAGTCGGCTACCAAAGCCGAATCGTTCCCGCAATATGTTAAAGGCAATTGGGGATGTCATTGCGGCGACAGTGACTTCGGGTGCGTGCCAAAGAAGGAGGCGGAAGTCAAATTGGAAGAGTAAAGGGCGCTGAACACAAAACTAACATTATAAATGTCCCTTTTGTCATGGCCAACACGTTTTAATGTTCCGGCATCCTGCAGGGCCGAAACGCACGCGTGCAAGTTATGTGTATCATAGAAAAAGCCCGGAATTCAGAAAGACGGTTGGTTCATGATTTTTCCCGCGAATGTTCTTGGGTTTCTTTTCCTCTGCGCAGCGCCCGTCGATTCACCGCAAGGCGCCCATTGCCTTGACACAATGGTGGTCACTGCCAGGCGCATGGACACTTTGGACGAGGAAATCGTGCCCAGCCTCGGTGCAACGAAACGGACCATGAACAGGGAGCAGATCGAGGACCAGTCCCAGGGAGACAACGCCTCATTCGACCAGACGCTGTACCGCTTTCCCGGCGTGGTGCAGGACGAGCTTGACAAGAGGTTGCACGTCCGCGGCGAAGAGGCGAACCTGCAATACAGGATCAACGACGTGCTGCTTCCGGACGGACTGCTTGGCTTCGGCCAGGAGCTCAGCACCAGGTTCGTCGATCAATTGTCGCTTATCGTGGGAACGCTTCCGGCCCAATACGGCGGACGCACCGCGGGTATCATTGATATTCGCACCAAAAGCGGCGCGGACGTGAACGGCGGCGATTTGTCTCTGTACGGGGGCAGCTATCACACCGTGAATCCGTCGGTCGAATACGGCGCCACGATCGGAACGTGGACCTGCTACGCAACCGGCAATGTTTTGTACGACGGCATCGGCATGGCCAACCCCACCAACGGCGTTACGCAGTTGCATGACAACACCTACCAGTACAAGGGATTAACGTCCCTTTCTTGGTTCATCGACAATTCCAGCAGGCTCAGCATCATTTTGAGCGGCATCTACAGCAGGTTTCAATTGCCGAACATTCCCGGCCAAGTCGCAAGCTACGGTTACGATTCCCTCACGTCATTTGCGTCCTCGTCGCTTGACGATAACCAGAAGGAGCAAAGCTACTACGACATCGTGGCATACCAGAAGAAGAGCGGCGCCCTGAATTATCAGGTTTCCCAGACCGCGCGCTACAGCGACGTGCTGTACCTGCCGGACGCTGTCGGCGATCTGATGTTCAATGGTGTGGCCGCCCGCTCCGAGCACAGCCTTGCGGCTATCGGGCTGGCACTTGACGCAAGCGACGAGCTCGACGCCAGCCACACGCTCCGCGCCGGCGCGAGCGTGACCGTCGACAATGCCGATGTCGCCACGCAGAATTCCGTCTTTCCCGCAGTCTGGAACGACACACTATGGGCGCAGACGTCTACGGTCCCCTTCATCATCGACGACGACAACAGGAAAACGGCATGGCTTTACAGTTGTTACCTTCAGGACGAATGGAAACTTGCAAAGGAACTGACGGTCAACTACGGCCTGCGGTTCGAAGGACTCAACGCCTATCTTGACGAATACCAGCTCAGCCCGCGCCTCAACGCAGTGTACCGGCCGTTTAAACCGACTGCGCTTCACGCGGGCTACGGCATGTATTTCACGCCGCCGCCGATCGAGTTCGTGCCGGCTGCGAGCATCGGTAAATTCGAGAACACGACTTATGGCGCGGATCCGAACAATACCCAGAGCTCGCCCGTGAAATCGGAACGCTACCACTATTTCGATGCGGGCATTACGCAACAGCTTTTCCCGCGTCTGGAAATCGGTCTGGACGGATTTTACAAGCTCAAAAAACACACGCTTGACGAAGGGCAATTCGGGCCTGCCATGATATTTTCGCCCAACAACGCGGACCACGGGTATGTGCGGGGTGTTGAACTGACGCTCAATTATGACGGCACGAATGTTTCCGCCTACGGCAACATCGCCTTCAGCCGCGCCATGGCTTATGGCCTGGTTTCAGGCGAGTTTCAGTTCGCGCCGGACGAAATCGACTACATGCGGACCCACTGGTATCACCTCGACCACGACCAGGACGTCACGGCCTCTGCAGGAGCCGCATACAAATTGGCGGGCGCAAAGGTGTATGCAGACCTCCTGTACGGCAGCGGTTTGTACGGCGGTCTTTACAACACGCAGGAGGCGCCGGAGTACGTGACGGTCAATGCGGGTTTCGACTACACCCTGGCGATTTCAAGAACAGCCAAACTCAAGGCTCGATTCGATGTTGTCAATCTGTTCGATCTTGTGTACGAAATCCGGGACGGCGACGGCATCGGCGTGTTCGCGCCGCAGTATCTGCCCCGCAGGGGCTTCTACGGCGGATTGTCCTGGGAATTCTAAAGCATAGGAAGAGAGAAAACATGATAATCAAAGAAATTCGATACCGTATCAAAGTATTCGTTTCCGTTCTTCTTGTTTTTACCTCTGTCGTTTGCGTCTCAGCAGAGGATAAGACTCCTTCCAAAACGATCCTGGTCCATTGCGCCGCAGGAATGCGAAAACCAATAGAATCATGCGCGAAAAAGTTTGAGGATTCGCTCGGCGTTGGGGTGGAACTGTCCTATGACGGATCCAACAGGCTCCTGGGCCAGATCATGCTGACGCACAAAGGAGATGTTTACATCTGCGGTGACGCCGAATATGCTGACAGCGCGCGCGTCCACGGTCTGGTGCAAACGCAGAAAACGATTTGCATTTTCATACCGGTCATTCTGGTGAAAAAGGGGAATCCGCTCGGGATAAAGACATTGATTGATATGACAAAGAAAGGAATCAAAATCGGACAGGGTGATGAAAAATCCGCTGCGGTCGGCAGGATAGTTCCGGGCCTTCTGGCAGTGAACGGTGTCGATGGCGCGGCATGGAAAAACAATGTCGTCCTGAGTACGCCTACCGTCACCGAACTGGGCAACGCTGTAAAGCTGGGAACGCTTGATGCGGCAGTGGTGTGGGATTGCATCGCATACCTTTACCGCGACATTGGCGAAACAATACCAATACCAAGACATACTCTATCAAACGTAGAGGCCGTGGTCCTTACGTCATCTTCCGATAAAGCCACGGCCCAGACTTTTGTCGATTTCATTGCTGGCGCGGCAGGAAGGAAAATCCTCCGTGATGCCGGGTATACTCTGGATAGCAAGGACAAATAAGGTTGCGCGACCGACTGTTTTCATTTGTTTTTATTGCGCTTCTGGCGGCGCTCATCGGTTCCATAGCGGTTTTCATCGTTGCGGACATTTCCTACATAAAGGGCCCGGACCTCCTGGAAATCATGCGGTCCCCTGAGATTTCCTTTTCCGTGGTATTGACGCTCATTACCTCTATAGTTACCACGGCATTTTGCATCCTGTTTGCCGTACCATCCGCCTACGCACTCAGCCGTTTCAAGATTAAAGGGGCTGCGGCGCTTGACATGATCATCGACCTTCTCATGGTGCTTCCGGTGCTGGTTGTCGGCGTCAGCATCCTGGTGTTTTTCAGGGTCGGCTCGCTGTGGGCCGTAAGCCCCGTTCTCCCGGTTGCTCTCATGGGTAAAGGCATTACGTTCCTGGGCGATGTGTTCATTTACAAGCAAGCCGGCATCGTGCTTGCGCAGTTCTTCTGCTCTGTGCCGTTCGCTGTCCGCGTCATCAAAAGCTCGTTTGATGACTTGAGCCCGCGTCTTGAGCAGGTCGCGCAGACGCTTGGGTGCGACCGCTGGCGCGCATTCTGGGATGTCAGTCTTCCCCTTGCCCGCCATGGAATCTTGGCCGGAGCGGTTCTGGCCTGGGCTCGCGCATTCGGATTATTCGGTCCCATATCGATCATCGCCGGCGCGGTACGGAAAAAAACCGAAGTGCTTTCGACGTCGATCTTTCTCGAAATTTCCATAGGCAGGCTTGAAAGCGGGATTGCCATATCCCTGTTCATGGTCGCCATTGCCGTGATCGTGCTTCTGCTTATGCGGTTTGTTTCCGGAAAAGCTTTGATGGGAAAAGGAGGAAACGCATGATAGAAATACGCAACCTTGTGGTCAATGCAGGTGATTTCAGGATAGCAATCGAACTGATCGTCGCACGCGCCGAATACTTTGTTCTTCTGGGAAAAACCGGGTGCGGCAAGACCCTGCTTCTCGAAAGTACCTGCGGCCTTCGACCGTGCGCGAGCGGTACGATTCGAATCAACGGCCAGGACATGACACATGCGCTGCCGCGGGAACGCAACATCGGATACGTTCCGCAGGAAGGAGCGCTTTTCGCGCACCTTTCGGTGCGGGAAAACATCGCTTTTCCACTTCGTATGACTAAATGCACGCGAATGGAAATCTCGCGCAGGGTAGGCGAATTCGCCGAGATGCTGAACATCGCCGGGCTTCTGGACCGGCGCATAAAGGGTCTTTCCGGAGGGGAGCGTCAACGGGTTGCGCTCGCCCGTGCTCTTATCCGAAAACCGTCGGTCCTCCTGCTCGACGAGCCCGTGAGCGCTCTTGACGAAAGCACACGCGACAGCGTATGCCGGGTACTTTTGCGCGTGCAGCGCGAGCTTTCTATTCCGGTCATTCACGTATGTCATAGTTTCGAAGAGGCCGCTGCTGTATCGGACCGGGTCGGCATCATGCGAAAAGGAGTAATCGTGCAACAGGGCCCGCTCAATGACGTGTACCGGCGCCCGATCGATTCCTATGTTGCAACTATTATGCGGCTCGACAATATCTTTACCGGGACCCTGTCGAACGCGGGCAATCTTTCGATCAACGGGTTCGAACTTCCGATGAAACCGCCAAACGGCTCGCGCCAGTTCATTATCCATCCGCTTGCAGTCAGGATAGTCACAAACAACAGCGGAACCGGAAATCGTGCCGGAAACCTGGGCGGAAGCGTCGCTGAAATGCATCCGATAGGGCCGCTTACCCGCATTTTGTGGCACGGGCCGTTTCCGCTCACACTCTATGCGCAGAAAGACGATGTTGCCAGGTTCAATATTCACCGGGGCTGCGGACTTTCCGTGGAACTGGAGCCTGAGGCAATCCATATGCTCCAAGGGGAAGAGGTGTGAGTTGTTCTTATGGAAACTCTTAAGGGTTATTTACATTCAACTATTTTCAGGAGGGAAAAGATATGAGAACGCAAAGAGTAAAAAATATTCGGAGTGCCTTGGGCCTTTTCGCGACATGCACGGTGTTTCTTCAGACATGTGCAATGGCTTCCGGAGGCAATGACCCCAAAGCGCCTCTCTTGTGTTACGTCGGCGGCACTATGCGGCCTGCGATGGAAAAGATCATAAAGCTGTATGAAAAGAAAACAGGGGCAAGAATCGATGTTGATTATGCGGAATCAGGCACGCAAATGATAAAAGTAAAGGAAACGGGAAAGGGCGACTTGCTCGTTGTTCATGACCCCTTCTTGGGTGCCGCGAAAAAGCAGGGACTTGCAGATACGGGCTGGACCGTGGCCCGGCTGGAAGGCGAGATCGTGGTGCCCAAAGGCAACCCCATGAAAATCGCAAAATTCTCAGACCTTGCAAAACCCGGCATCCGCCTTATTCTTACGGATTCAACGTACTCAACACTCGGTCATGTGGTGAACGTAATGGCCAACAAAAGCGGGTGTCGTGACAAGTTGCTTGCAAATGTCATTACACGGACCAAGAGCAGTGGCGAAGCGGCCAATGCCGTGGCAATGGGCAACGCTGACGCTGCGATCGTCTGGAACGCGGTCGCCTTTCTGCGCAAAAACAAACTTGACGCGATGCCGATAGAAGCCGGATTGCAGCCGGTCAAAAATGTTGATGCCATAACCAGCGCAACGTTCGGCGCCATTGACATGAGCAACATTCACGTCGTCATCATGTCGCTGGCGTGTTCCAAACAGAAGGCGGCCGCGCGGCAGTTCGCGGAGTTTACGGCATCGCCCGAAGCAGCTGCTGTGTGGGTTAGCGAAGGATTTTCGCCTGGTAAATGAAAAAAGTATTTGAAGTTTTCAGAGTTTCTCTGAAGCTGGGATTGACTTCTTTTGGCGGGCCTGCCGCGCATCTCGGCTATTTTCACAATGAATATGTTCTCAGAAGAAAATGGCTGGATGAACAAAGTTATGCTGATCTGGTCGCGCTATGTCAATTCCTTCCGGGTCCCGCAAGCAGCCAACTGGGGATAAGCATCGGAACCATCCGCGCCGGTCTGCCGGGGGGCATAATCTCATGGTGCGGATTTACGGCTCCATCCGTGATCGCCCTGGTGCTTTTTGCATTCTTGCTCAAGGGCTTTGATTTTGGACGAGCCTTGTGGCTGCATGGGCTTAAGATCGTTGCAGTCGCCATTGTCGCCCAAGCAATCATTGCTATGTGGCGGAAGTTGATCCTGGACTGGAAACTCGCGACTATTGCCTTGTCGTCAACTGCGGTAATGGTGTTCTGGCAGACTGCGTTCAGTCAGGTGATTGTTATTGTTCTGACCGGGGGCATCGGCGTTCTATTGTATAAGAACGTCACGATTTCGGAAAACTCTGATCTCAGGATCCCGGTGAGGCGTACTGCTGCGGTTTGGTGTCTGATCGCATTTTTCAGTTTACTGATTGTATTGCCGTTGCTCCGTCATCTGTCGGACAATCATTGGGTTTCAATTGCAGACAGCTTCTACCGGGCTGGTTCGCTCGTTTTTGGTGGCGGGCATGTCGTGCTTCCGCTTCTGGAAAAAGAAGTCGTCCCGGTCGGATGGATAAGCAAGGAAACGTTTCTTGCCGGCTATGGGGCAGCCCAGGCAGTGCCTGGGCCGCTCTTTACTTTTGCCGGTTACCTTGGGGCCATGATCGACGGAATACGAGGAGCCGCTCTTGCCGTCGTTGCTATTTTTCTTCCCGGCTTTCTTCTTGTTATCGGGGCATTGCCGTTTTGGAGTTCGCTTCGCAGAAATTCAAGAATCAAGGGTGCCTTGATCTGCATTAATGCCGCGGTTGTCGGCATCTTGCTTGCCGCGCTCTACAATCCCCTCTGTACTTCTTCGATCCATTCTTCTGCTGACGCAGGCCTGGCAATTATTCTGTTCGGCTCCTTGGTCTTCTGGAAACTACCGGCATGGACTATTGTGATTGCGGGCGCATTGGGTAGTACTATTTTGGGATTTGCGCACATCTGAGACAGGCCAAGGTGAGACAAGAAGTCTTGGCTCAGTCGGCACGGCTCGCCTCACCCTTGGTGAGTAAGCTATTCACATTCTCTCTCAATTCATCCAATTCAAACGGTTTCTTCATGACCAGGTCCTCGCTCAGGATGATTTTTTCCCTTAGGAAATCAGGGCTGAAAAGCAATGCCGAAAGGATGATGACCCTGGTGTGCTTTAGATCAGGATCTGATCTAATCACCTTATAGATCTCCCATCCGTCCGGTTCGGGGATCAAGATATCCAGCATTACAAGGTCAGGCTTATCCTTCGCAAGTTTTTCAAGAGCAGCGACACCGCTGTCAACACACGTTATTGCATGGAGCGGGGAAAGCAGCGTGACCTCTATAAGTTCGCTTATGTAAGGGTCGTCTTCAACGACCAGAATCTTTTTTGATGTCATGGCAGAAATAACCGGAACGAATGATTCCGGTTTCTCCTTCTTGTTTCAACGTACTTGCCCCACCCAAATACATTTCAGGTTACGAAATTAAGCTCACGAAATTGGGCGCTGGTGACAATTCAATTAGGAATTCATGAGATTTCCACAGCCGAAACGCCACTATATGCCTGCTCACAAATTTCTAACAATTATCAAATGGTAAAATCATTTTCGAACGTGATTTTATTACTGTTCAAAATAGGAATTCATTGGTTGAGGGTGACAGTTATTGAAAATGCGAAAGGAATCGGAATAAAAGCCGTGATATTTGCTAACACAAATTTAACAATTCCCTAATATTGACAAAACCTTTAAAACCCATCTTTTAGTACGAGTCCTTCCAAAGCACCGGATTGATCAGTAGAGATGGGCGAAAAATTTGGGATAAGAAAGGGGGCTTTGGACAAACAATTTATCCGCCAATTCTCATCATTAAGAAATATCTGAACAGAGCAAAAGAAAAAATGGTCAAAAACACTGGAGGATTCATGAAAAAATTGATTTTTGCATTACTAGCAATCTTTGCTACATTCACCTTGTCAACGGCTCAGCCGGCCGACAGTACGGCTTCCAAAGCAAAAAGCGGCGAAAATGAAACAAATCAGACTCCTGCTTCAACCGAAGAACAGATAGCAAATGTGAAAGGTGAAGTAGATGGCTTGAATGAGTCGTATCTCGAAACCAAAGCCACAGTAGGCGCTCTGGCCAAAATCAAAGTTTCCGGGTACATTCAGGCACAGTACATGGTTGCGGATGTCAAAAACGGCGCGCTCTCTGCAACGTATAATGTCCCAGGCAATGCAATTGGAAAGACCGTATACAGTCGTGAGGCGTTTCTGATCAAGCGAGGCAGACTCAAGACGACATACGATGCCGGACTTGCGCAGTATGTCCTCGAATTGGATGCGACCCAGGACGGGGTAGGAGTCAAGGATGCTTACGCGTCTTTTTCCGAACCCTGGCTCAAGTTGTTCAAGGCAACTATCGGTGCCATGGACCGGCCGTTTGGCTATGAGGTCAGCTATTCTTCAAGCCAGCTCGAATCTCCGGAACGGTCAAGGATAATTGGGAATCTCTTTCCGAAAGAGAAGGATATTGGTGCAATGATTGAGTTTGCGCAGGAGGATGGACCTATGTCCTGGCTCAACATTAAGGGCGGCTACTATAATGGGATGACTAACATTACCGACGAAGATGACGACTACAAGGACCTCATCGGTCGAGTAGGTGTGAAAATTCCTTTGCAGCAGGCAGGCTTCGATATTGAAGGCGGAGCTTCCGGCTATTTCGGAAATGTCACGGATTACGATACAACCGGTGCCGGAACCGGCATCGCCGGAAGAGAATTCGAACCGACCAATTCAGCAACCACAGGTTGGACGATGACCACGGGCCAAAAAGGAAAATTATTCAAACGCGACTATTTCGGTGCGGACCTTCAACTCTATTATGCAACGCCGGTTATCGGCGGAACATGTCTCAAGGGTGAGTATATTCAAGGATATCATCCGACAAAAAGTGGTGCTGCCGATTTCTATGGCAGCGGCGCATCAGTAACCGCAGGTAATGCTATATATGAACGGCCGATTTCCGGATTCTATGCGTATTTCATTCAGAACATCGATCCTGCCAGCCTCCAAATTGTTCTTAAGTACGATGTCTATGATCCGAACACGAAAGTCAAGGCAGGAGATTTTACCACAGCCAATACCGCAGCGGGCGCAACCGCGCTCACAAATCAGGACTTGGCATATTCGACTTTTGGATTCGGATTGCTCTATTACTTGCCTTGGGCACCGAATTTGCGTCTACAGTTGTATTATGAAATGCCCAAATTCGAGAAATTGGATGCCACCAAAGTGGCGGCAGCAAGCCCTTTGTACTCTTACACCTCATTCAACAGCGGAAACAACATGAACTTGTTGACGTTCCGGGTACAAACCAAGTTCTAAATTTGCGGCGCGGCAACGAAAGATTCAAACATGAGAAGAATGGGATCAAAGCGCAATGCCCTCATCCCCTTATTCCCCTTCTCCCTAGGGAGAAGGGGAATAAGGGGATGAGGGGTGTTTTAACAAGAGTCTATGTCTGAAAATTATAAGCATTCACAATTCAAGAAGGAGTTGAGCTCATGAAGATTAACAAAAACCTGGTCCTCGCAGGCCTCTGCCTCGTCGGCTCGCTGGGCCTTATCGGTGCAACAGGAAAAAAGGTTGTCACGGTCAAAGGCTCCGACACCATGGTTATTCTCGCCCAGCGCTGGGCCGAAGAATACATGGGGAAACATCCTGACGTCACGATTCAGGTTACCGGCGGCGGTTCGGGCGTCGGCATATCCGCACTTATCAATGGAACCACGGACATTGCGGACGCGTCCCGGCCCATGAAGAAGAGTGAAATGGACAAAGTGAAAGTTCGCTTCAATTCGCTCGGATACGAGACCAAGTGCGCGAAGGACGGTATTACCCTGTACCTGAATGAATCCTGCCCTGTCTCGGAGATGACCATTGACCAGATCCGGGCGATTTACCTCGGAGAAACCACGAACTGGAAAGACGTGGGCGGGCCGGATGCGAAGATCATCCTGTACGGCCGCGAAAACAGCTCGGGCACGTACGTGTACTTCAGGGACAATGTTCTCAATGGCAAGGATTACAGCTCCACCATGCAGACTTTGCCCGGAACCGCGGCAGTTGTCAATGCCGTTGCAAAGGACAAATTAGGCATCGGGTATGGCGGCGCGGCATATGCAAAGGGCATCAAAATCCTCAAAGTCAAGAAGGATGCCTCCTCGCCGGCCTATGAGCCCACCCCGGAAACGATCAAGGAAAACCAGTATCCGATCACGCGTTACCTTTATATGTATACACGCGCGAAACCGACCGGCGACTTGAAAGATTACATCGACTGGACGTTGAGCGATGAAGGGCAGTCGATTGTCACGAAAGTCGGTTATTTCCCGGTGAAATAGTTATTTGTCCGGATTGAATTTTATCGCCTCACCTAATCACCCCGGCCCATCGGGAAGGGGGAGAAAGGGTGAGGCGTTCTAATCACCAAAATTTAACCCCGACAATCAAGAACCAATGCCAGAACCTCTCATAAAAATAAGAAGCAAAGGAAACGGCAGTTTCCGGTTGTTTGAATTCTTTGCCGAAAAGGGCATGGCTGCGGTTGCTTTCGTATCCTTTGCATTCATCATATTGATTCTCGTTTTTGTCCTTCGCGAATCGCTGCCGCTCATTCTCGGCAAGGCCATAGACGATATAGGGAAAGTGACCCTGAAGAGTCTCTGGTCGCTTGCCTGGCAGCCTGTTTCCAATACACCGCAATACGGTATTCTACCCCTCATCGTCGGCAGCCTTAAGGTTACGCTCGTCGCAATGTTTGTTGCGTTCCCTGTCGCTATTTTCGCAGCGCTATACACCTCGACATTTGCTCCCAAATTTGCCAAGGAGCTCATGAAGCCGACTATAGAAATCCTGGCCGGATTTCCTGCGGTCGTCATCGGGTTTTTCGCTCTTACCGTGCTGGCATCCTTTTTTCAGCATGCACTCGGTTTGAAGTACAGGCTCAATGCATTTACGGGGGGCGTCGCCTTATCGCTGGCCGTTGTCCCGATCATATATACGGTGGCCGAAGACGCACTCAACACCTTGCCCAAAACCCTGCGTGAGGCAAGCTATGCGCTGGGCGCGACAAAATGGGAAACATCCCTGTTTGTCCTTCTCCCGGCAGCAACGCCGGGGATCTTTGCAGCTTTTCTTCTAGGACTCGGACGCGCCTTTGGCGAAACCATGATCGTTCTCATGGCGACGGGAAACGCTGCGCTTCTGTCTCCAAATCTTTTTGAACCCGTGCGCACCATGTCCGCGACCATTGGCGCCGAAATGGCGGAAGTGGTTTTCGGCGACGCTCACTATAATGTTTTGTATTTCATCGGCGTCTGCTTGTTCATCTTTTCGTTTTCACTCAATGCTGTTGCGGAACTGGTCGTTCGGCAAAGACTGATGAAGAAGTTCAGGGGCAATACATGACCCTTTCGAAAAAATTAGCCGGTAAAGGCATTGTCCTGTTCTGCGGATTGTGCGCGTTCTCTATTATCGGCGTGGTCGTGTTTATCATGAGCACCATCATCATCGGCGGACACCATCTGATCACATGGACTTTTCTGACTGCCGCACCCACCGAAGGCATGACGGCCGGAGGCATTTTTCCTGCAATTGTCGGCACGTTCTTCCTTGTCATGATCATGTCGATCGTCGGCGTTCCCGTCGGAACCATCACCGCGATTTACCTTGCCGAATATGTCAAGCAGAGTTCCTGGGTCGCCAAAACCATTCGATTTGCCGTCAACACGCTTGCCGGAATTCCCGCAATCGTGTTCGGGCTTTTCGGGCTCGGTTTCTTTATCCAGTTTGTCGGTACAAATTTGGACAAGGCTTTCTCGCCGGCCGGCCAGCTTGTGTGGGGGCAGCCCTGCATCTTGTGGGCGAGCCTTACCATGGCGCTGCTGACGCTTCCCGTGGTGATCGTGTCGGTGGAGGAAGCGGTCAAGTCGGTTCCTCGTGAACTTCGCGAAGCCAGCTTGGCTCTGGGCGCCACAAAGTGGGAAACCATCATTCGCATCGTGCTGCCGAATTCGATCAACGGTATTTTGACAGGAGGTATTCTGGCGGTAAGCCGGGGCGCCGGAGAAGTTGCCCCGATCCTGTTCACCGGGGCCGCGTATTTCCTTCCGCATTTGCCAACCAAGCTTTCGGACCAGTTTATGGAACTCGGATACCATGTCTATATTATGTCAACACAGTCGACAAATGTCGAAGCCACCGCGGGCATCCAATATGCCACGACTCTGGTGCTGCTGCTCCTGACATTTGTTCTTAACTTTTCGGCAATCTACCTGCGGTTTTTCATGCGGAAACGGGCACTCCAATAAGACAGGCGGAGAGTATGGACCAGAAAAATAATATAGTCGTCTCAGCGCAGAACGTTTCCATGTATTACGGCAAAAAGCTCGCGCTCAAGAACGTGACGATGGACATTCAGGAACACTGCGTCACCGCGCTCATCGGTCCGTCCGGTTGCGGAAAGTCCACGTTTCTGCGCCTTTTCAACCGTATGAATGATCTCATTGACGGCGTCACGATCGAGGGAAAAATCCTGATCGATTCAATTGACATTTACCAGCGGTCTGTGGACATCGTTGATCTGCGCCGCAAGGTCGGCATGATCTTCCAGAAATCGAACCCATTCCCGAAATCGATTTACGAAAATGTCGCCTACGGTCCCCGCATCCAGGGCATACGAAACGCGGGAAAGCTCGGTGAAATTGTCGAAACATGCCTGCGCCAGTCTGCCCTGTGGGAAGAAGTGAAAGACATTCTCCACTCAAGCGCGCTGGGACTTTCGGGTGGCCAGCAGCAACGCCTGTGCATCGCGCGGGCGCTGGCGGTCAAACCGGAAATCCTTCTTATGGACGAACCCGCGAGCGCCCTTGATCCGCTGTCGACCGCGAAAATAGAGGAATTGATTTACGAACTCAAAAGCAAGTACACGATCGTCATCGTCACGCACAACATGCAGCAGGCGTCGCGGGTGAGCGACTATACCGCCTTTTTTTACATGGGAGAACTCATCGAATACGACGAAACACCGGTCATGTTCACCTCGCCGCACCAGAAACGCACCGAAGATTACATCACCGGACGGTTCGGATAAAAAAAGGAACATTCGTGGAACGACACTTTGAAAAAGAAATAGCAAGAGTCATGGACCTTCTCAAATCCATGTCCGATTCGGTGCAGAAGTCCGTCGAGCTGTCGGTTCGCTCGTTTGTCGAATGCGATTTGGCATTGGCGCAGCAGGTGCTCGACAACGAAGACTCGATCAATTCGTTCGAAATCACCATCGACAACGAAGTCATAAAATTCTTCGCTCTCCAGCAGCCGGTGGCCATTGACTTGCGCCTCGTGCTTGCGATCCAGCAGGTAAATAATGAACTGGAACGGATCGGCGATCATGCGGTCAATATCGCGGAATCGGCCATGCAGTGCATCAACCGCGGCACCGTCGCTTCCTCGCTTACGGAACTTTCCGAAATGTCGAAGACGGCCGTCGCAATGCTTCACGGCGCGCTTGACAGCTTTTTCACAAAGGACTCGGCCCGCGCCCGAGCCCTGCTTGTCAAGGATGACGAAGTGGACGCCATGAACCGCAGCATCATTCTGGAGTCGATAACCAGGGCGAAAAATGATCCGCAGGTCATCGAGTCTGCGATGGAAGTCATTCGCGTCAGCAAGAACCTCGAGCGGATCGCAGACCTGTCCACCAACATTGCGGAAGAGGAGATATTCCATTCACAGGCGCGGATGGTGAAGCATCATGGCGACACACCGGTGGCTCCGGAACACGAAGGACTTCGCGTCTGACGAGGCGTCATTGTTATCTGTTTTGCTTATGGGCGATGCAGGATTATATTATTGAAATGAATTATTGATGCCGCACCCCTGCGAGGTGTAAAATAACCCCACGACCCTTGGCGGTGGGTTTATTTACGGACGAAACAAAGAATCGGAAAGAACTATGGCACGGGAACATGTTTTGATCGTCGAAGACGAAGAGGATATTCAGGAGCTTATCGTCTACAACCTTTCGCGCGAAGGATTTCGGACGTCTATTGCCGGTTCGGGCGAGGACGCGGTGAAAAAGGCCAGGGCCGAACGCATCGATCTTGTTATTCTCGATTTGATGTTGCCGGGCATCGATGGTCTTGACGTATGTAAATTACTGAAGAAGGAAGAAAAGACCCAATCGATTCCTATTATCATGCTTACGGCAAAGGGAGAGGAATCGGACATCATTACCGGACTTGAACTGGGCGCAGACGATTATATCGTCAAGCCGTTCAGCCCCAAGGTCCTTGTCGCGAGGATAAAGACCGTTTTGCGCCGAAAGTCGGCTGAACCTGTCGATGACAGCGTTCCGATTCTTATTCACGACCTGGCGATCCATCCGGGCCGCAGAGAGGTGCTTGTCAAAAAACGTCCGGTCGAACTTACCAATATGGAATTCCGCGTTCTGCATCTCCTTGCCGGAAAGCCCGGGTGGGTATTTTCGCGGTACCAGATTGTCGAAGGTGTTCGCGGCGATAACTATCCGGTCACGGACCGGTCGGTGGATGTGCTGATCGTCGGGCTCCGCAAGAAACTCGGTTTAGCCGGAGAGTACATCGAAACCGTGCGCGGTGTGGGGTACCGGTTCAAGGAACAGGCGACCTAGTCATGTGGCCGAAGAAACTCATTTGGCAACTTTACTTTTCCTATCTTCTGATCATGGGCATTCCGGTGCTCATCGTGACGTGGTATTCGTCGCACGCTTTCAAGGCGTTTTACATTGATCAAAGCGTCGAAGATCTCAAAACACGCGCCATACTGATCGGATCGCAAATCGAAGAACACATCGCGATGCGATCCTTTTCCGGTATCGATTCGTTGTGCAAGGTGATTTCGCGCAAAGTTCATACGCGTTTCACAGTCATTGCGCCGTCCGGCAAGGTTCTCGGGGATTCGGAAAGAAACCCGGATTCCATGGAGAACCATGCGACGCGTCCCGAAGTCATCGAGGCGCTTGCGGGAAGAACCGGCATCTCCGACCGGTTCAGTCAAACGCTTATGGAAACCATGATGTACGTCGCGATTCCGGTATACAACCGCGGCGTCTTGTGCGCCGTGGTGCGCACCGCACTGCCGACCCTCGCCGTGCGCGCGGCACTCGACACGCTCTATTCTGCAATAATTGGCGCGGTACTGATCATGGCATTGTTCGCAGCGCTCGTCAGCTACCTTGTGTCAAGGAAGGTGAGCCGGCCGATCGCGGAGATGCGGCTCGGCGCGCAACGGTTTGCCTCAGGCGATTTTGGATTCAAGCTGCCCGTGGCGGGGTTTCGGGAAACGGACCAGCTTGCGATTGCGCTGAACGAAATGGCGCGCAAGCTGAGCGACACGATCAGGACCCTTACCGATCAACGCAATGAGGTCGACGCGATATTGGCAAGCATGATGGAAGGCGTTATTGCCATTGATTCCAAGGAACGGATTATCACCATCAACCAGGCTGCGGCGCGCCTCTTTTCAATCGATCCGGCCACTGCGCCGGGCAAGTGGATCGGCGAGGCGCTCCGCAATACCGATGTGCAGGAATTCCTGCAAAAGACGCTGTTGTCAAGGGGACCGGTTGAGGGTGAAGCCTCGTTGCCGGAAATTGTAAACGAAAAGCATTCGGAACGGTACCTGCAATTGCACGGAACCGCGTTGCGTGACGGGGTAGGCCAAGGCATCGGCGCCCTTATGGTGGTAAACGATTTTACCAGGATCAAGATGCTGGAGAACGTGCGCAAGGAGTTCGTGGCGAACGTGTCACACGAACTGCGCACGCCGCTCACCTCCATCAAAGGGTTTATCGAAACCCTGGCGTCCGGGGCAATTGACAACAAGGACGAGGCGAAACGGTTTATCGGGATCGTGGCGGCGCAGGTGGACCGGCTCAACACGATCGTTGAAGATTTGCTGTCGCTTTCCCGGATCGAGCGCGACGCTGAACGCAACGGCGTGGAACTTACGTTCGGCAGCGTGGAACCCATTCTTTCGGCAGCCCTTGACGCCTGCAGGCACGAGGCGTCCAAGAAACGCATCACGCTCAATCTCTCGTGCGAAAAGACGGTCGTCGCAAACATGGAAAAAACCCTTCTCGAGCAGGCTGTTGTCAATCTCCTTGACAACGCAATCAAATACAGCGACGAAGGAAAAACGATCATCATAACCGGCGGGGTCGATGCTGGGGCCGGCGAGACGACGATTGCGGTGGCGGACCAGGGCATCGGCATACCGCCGGAGCACCTGGAGCGGATATTCGAACGGTTTTACCGGGTGGACAAGGCGCGCAGCCGCAAGCTCGGCGGGACCGGTTTAGGATTATCAATTGTTAAACATATCGTGACCGCGCACAACGGCCGCGTCACCGTGGAAAGCGTGGTTGGAAAAGGAAGCGTCTTTACCATCCGCCTGCCCGCGGCCGTGATTTCGAACAGCGGCCCGGCGACCGAACAGGCATGAACAAAAAGAAAGACTGGTGAGTCCATGGCGATTCATTTACAGAGGGAATTGGACAGCCTCAAGAAGAAGATCCTCAGGGAATCGACGATCGTGGAGGAAAACGTTGAACGGGCGGTGCGGTCCGTGGAAAAGCGGGACGCGGAATTGGCCCGCACGGTCTTTGCGGAAGACAAGGCCGTGGACACCATGGAAATAGAGATCGAGGAAGACTGCCTCAAGGTGCTGGCGCTCCACCAGCCCGTGGCCACGGACCTGCGTTTCATCATCGCGGTCCTGAAGATCAACAACGACCTGGAGCGCATCGGCGACCTGACCGTGAACATCGCAGAACGGTCCTTGGTGCTGTCGGAGCGCAGGGACTTCGAATTCACCTCGAACTTCCCGACCATGATGGAAAAGGCCCGCAGGATGCTTAAGAATTGCCTCGATTCCCTTGTCAATCTCGATGCGAAACTTGCGTTGTCCGTGTGCGCCGCGGACGACGAGGTTGACGCGCTGTACCGGGAAATGTTCGATAAAGTCAAGGCAGGAATCATGAAAGAGCCCAGCCGGGTCGACGACTATCTCGAGATGCTTTCGATCTCGCGTCACCTTGAGCGCATCGCCGACCACACGACCAATATCGCCGAGGACGTGATTTACATGATAGAAGGTGCGATCATCAGGCACAGCGGCGGGAAATACAAATCATAATCATTTCTGTCTTCTCCTCATAACCAGCAATCCCGAAAACCCGACCGCAAGCAGGCCGCCCACCGACGCAACGCCCGCACCGGCAACAGCTGGCAGAATGAGAATGGAAAACGCCCCGCACGCGGGGCCGAGGAACAATCCGGCGCCGATCATTGCTTCATGCAGCCCGCCGTGCGCCCCGCGCTCATCGGAAGCATTCATTGAATAGTACAGTGACGAATAGTAAATGAGGCCCACGGAAAGTCCGAACCCGATTTGCGCCACGAGCAGCATGAGAACAGAGGTCGCCAGCACGATTCCTCCGAAGCTCGCGACCATGACCACAAATGATAGTGCGAGAATTCTGAAATGGTAATGCCACCAGGTCCAACGCCAAAGAAAGACAAACGCCCCCAGCCGCGCAAACATCCAGAGGGAACACAAAATGCCGGCAGCTGCGGTGGACAGTCCAAGTTTGACCGAGATTGACGGAATAAGAGGTATCGTCGTATTGATGGCAACGTAGGCCAGCGGGTTTGAAAGCCAGGCAAGGTGCAGAAAATGCCGGGAACCGGCCGGCACGGGCGAAGGCGCTGCGGACGGTTCCGGCATGGCCTTCGTGTCGCGATGTGTCAAGTGGACCGCCAGGGGAAGCAGGAGCAATTGCGCTCCGACCATGCATAAGGGGAGCCAGAACAGGCTTTGCATGCCGAGTCGTTCCAGGAGCATTCCGCCGAAAAAGTACGCGACCGCTCCGCCCAAAGCCCAGGTGATATTGTAGAACCCGACCATGTCGGACAAATTCACGCCGTCGCCTTCGGTGACGATCGCCTCAAGCGCGGGCCAGATAAAGCACACGGAAATGGTCCATCCGGTGAGTGTCAGGACTTGCCCGAGCGGGGAATGCCACACCAGTCCAGCGGTCATGGAAGCCGCAATGCCCGTGAATCCAATCACAAGCGATCGTCTGCACCCGTGGCGTTGCGCAAATTTTCCACCTTGCCAGGCGGCAAAAATATAGACAAACCCGTACAGCGCTGCCAGACCAAGATTGCCCAGCTCGCCGAACCCGAACCTGATTTTCATGTAAAAGAAAAGGAAATTGGAATAGTAAACCGCGCCGAGGCAGGTTATCAATTCGATGAGGAAGTATATCGCCTTGGAAGGGGTCAATTACAAATCGTCCATGCTCATCTCGTCGCGGTCTTCCTTCCACGCCGAAAGCTGCTTGGTACGGCTGGGGTGCTTGAGTTTGGACAGCGCCTTGGTCTCGATCTGGCGCACGCGCTCGCGGGAAATATTGAAGGCCTCGCCGATTTCCTTGAGCGTCTTTATTCTTCCGTCGTCAAGACCGAACCGCATGACCACGATCTCGCGCTCCTTGGTCGCCAGCGACTCGAGCACGGATTTTATCTGTTCGCGCAGCTTGATAAGCGACATTCGCTGCGCCGGATCCTCGGCCTTCGTGTCCTCGATGTATTCGCCGAAGGTCGTGCTGCCGTCGTTGCCGATCTCCATGTCAAGCGAAATGGGCTCGAGCGAATATTCCAGCGCCATCTGCACCTTGTTCACGGAAAATCCGAGCGCCTGTGCGATTTCCTCGTGGGTCGGTTCGGTGCCGATCTCGGTCACGCGCTTGCGGCAGAACCGGATGGTCTTGTTGACAAGGTCGAGCGTGTTGGCCGGGATGCGAATGGTCTTGGACTTGTCGTTGATGGCTCGGGAAATCGCCTGCTTGATCCACCAGGTCGCATAGGTGCTGAACTTATAGCCTTTGCGATAGTCGAAATTTTCAACCGCCTTGATGAGACCGCGATTGCCCTCCTGGATCAGGTCGATGATCTCCATGCCGCGCAAGGTGTACTTCTTGGCAATGGACACCACGAGCCGGACATTGGCTTCGATGATCGCGCATTTCGCCTGGTTGCGCGTGTCTTCCCATTTCTTGAATTCGAGCAGCAGCTTCTCGGCGTTGTTCGCCTTCATGTGCTCTTTGTACTTGTCAAGAATGTGCTGCACCTGTTTAGTGTTGAGGTTCAGCTTCTTGCACAGTTCGACGCTTTCCTTGTGCACGGCCTCCAGTTTTTCGTGGATGTCGTCCTTGCCCTTTTTCGAACGGCAGGACTTGTATTGCACAAGCAGCTTGGCGATGAGCCTGCCTTTATGTTTGATATGGCCGATTGTGCGGATGAAACCCGCGCGCAGCTTCTCGCATTCATCCGGGTTGTCAAGCTGGTCTTCCTCGACCTGCAGCACGTCCACGCATTCAAGCACGTTGCGCTTGAGTTCGGTGGCGATGCGGTACAGGCTGTCAAGCGCGATCTGCGAGCGGAAGGCCATGTCGAACAGCTTACCCTGTGCATTTTCCATCTGGATCGCGTATTCGGCTTCCTGGTTCCTCGAAAGCAACGGCACGCGGCCGACGCTGTTGAGGTACACCCAGGTCGGGTCGGCATACCGCGGAATCCGGCGGACCGAGATGAGCCGCCGCGGACGGCGGTCGACGATGGGTTCCTTCTTCTCGGACACCAACGCGTTGATGCTGATGTTCTCTTTGTCAAGGATGCCTTCGACCCGGTCGCGTTCCTCGAGGGTTGGCGCGAGCTCTTCGATCTGGTCCGGGGTTACGAAACCCTGGAGCGATGCGAGCTTCTTCAGCCGTGACGCGATTTTCTCAATGGACAATGGGGATTGGGGTTCGTTCTGAGCCATTAGATATCAAACAGCGCTTTCAGTTGAGTGGTATATTCCTTCAATTTTTCCAAAAGTACGGTTCGATTGTGCGGCTCTTTTTTCAATCGTTCGGTGATGGCCCGCTTCTGTTGTTCCAGGTATTTTGCCTGCAGCCGCCCTATCGTGTGGATCATTTCCTCCCGGGCGTTTCCCGCGAAAGGATCCTGGGCGTACGCAAAACTGACGATGCGCTTAGTTTCGTCGCTTTGAATCCTTCCAAGGAGCGTTGCCAAACCGGGATCCTCATCATAGCTCGTCAGAATGTAGGAATATAATTCACTGGAGAAATGATCTGAAAAAGTTTCAGGAAGAATAAACTGGCGCGCATCTTTGACCAGCTCCGGATTGGTCAAGAGCATTCGGATGAAATTGCCCTCTATGGTACCGAAATAATCGCGAATCGTGCTTTCGTTGTTCTGGGACGGGGAAAAACGGCCTGCGCCGCCTGTCTTGATTCTTTTGTTGATGATATCTCTGCCGATGAAAAGGGTTTCGCTCATTTCTTTGTAAAACCGTTCCCTGACAATGGAATCGGAAAAAGATTGCACAAGCGGCGTCAGGGCGTCGAGCGTCCTGGATTTTCCTATGGGCGTGCTCGAATCAAAGTCTTTTGCCGTCTTATCAACAATGAATTTGATGTAGTCTTGCGCAGTGTCCAGCAGATTCAAGAAACCCTGTGCCCCGTTCTTTGTGACAAAATCGTCAGGGTCTTCGTCGTTGGGAATGGTGAGAACCTTGATGTCGAAATTGTACGGCGCCAGCACGATGATGGCCCGGTGCGCGGCCTCGATTCCCGCCGCGTCGCCGTCGAACACCAGGAATATCTTCTGCGTGAACCGGCGGAGCGTGCGGGCATGCGCATCTGTAAATGCCGTGCCCGATGTGGCGATCACGTTTTTGACTCCGGCCTGGTACAGGGAAAGAAAGTCCATGTATCCCTCGACGATGATCGCGCTCTTTGATTCCCTGATATGCTGCTGTGTGACATGGAACCCGTACAGGATCTTGCTTTTCTGGTACAGAGGCGTTTCCGGCGAATTGAGGTACTTGGGCGTTGCCTCAGGCGACATGCCCCGACCCGCGAATCCCACGGGACGCTTTGACGTGTCGAAAATGGGGAACATGATCCTGCCGCGGAACCGGTCGTACACGCGGCCGGTTTCGGCCTTCACAATTGCCAAACCAGACCGGGCAACGGACGAGCCAGACACGCCCTTACTCTTGGCAAAATCGAGAAACGAGGTCCATCCGTCGGGCGCGTAGCCGAGTTTGAAATCGCGTATGGTCTCCCGCGTCAGGCCGCGCGACAGAAAGTAGTCGATTGCGGGCTTGCAGCTGCGCGTGGATTGGTAAAAGAAATCCAGCGCGAGCTGGTTGATGGACAGGAGTTCCGCCTTGGAAATGCCGGACCCTGTTTCATCCCCGCCGCGCTCCTCAGCGGCAGGACCGGGATCCGGCCGGTCGGTACGGGGCGCGAGCCTGACGCCGGCCTCGTCCGCAAGCTGCTGCAATGCCTCGGGAAACGTCAGGCCCTCGAGTTCCATGAGGAAATTGTAAACGTCTCCCCCCTTATGGCACCCGAAGCAATAATAGATGCCTTTGGCAGGCGAAACCGTGAACGACGGCGTCTTTTCCTTGTGGAACGGGCACAGTCCCTTGAGGTTCTGGCCAGCCGGTTTGAGCGCCACATGCCTGCCCACCACGTCGGCGATGTTGACGATGGAGCGGACCTCTTCCTTGACGCTGTCGTCAAAGGATTTTTTTTGATAGGAATTGATGGGCATCGGTTGTTCGTATAGCTCTTTGAAGGACCATGCGTGTCGGTTCAAATATAGTTCCGATTTGCGACAAATTTCCCGGTTTTTTGTTCAGAGCGCATCCATCTTCCTGTGGAACCAAAGGTCCACAGAAACGCGGATTAGAGGTCATTCGTCAGGAGAAAAAATCAATGTTATCTTATATTAATAAATGAGATGCCTGTGAATCGGCCCTCAAAACCCTCACCCCGCCCTTTGGCCGTCCCTCCCTCATCAATGGGAGAGGGGAAAAGGGGACGGGGTTAAGGAGTGAGGTTAAGAAGGCAACCAAAGTGACCATACTTACGGACTCATTAGTAGATTCATGAAAAGGCGGGAAACATGTCAAAACGAATTCTGACCCTGCTCCTGGCAATTGCCTTCTGCGCGTTTGCACAGAAAATCCTTCCCCCGCCGACCGGTTGCTACGTCGGTTGTTTCAGCTCGGGCGGCGCAGCCAATTTCAAGGCCATGACGGGCAAGGACCTGGCCATTGACATGCAATTCTTCAATTTCAATTCCACGTTTCCATCGTCGTTTGCGAATTCCTCTGTTCAGGAGGGAGCGGTCCCGTATGTTGCCTGGGAGCCATGGGACGGCAACATAAACGGAACAACCTTCAGCAACCAGTCCATCATCGATGGCGCTCACGACACGTATCTCAAGACGTTTGCGGCTGCGGCCAAACAATTCGGTAAACCGCTTTTTATACGTTTCGGCCATGAAATGAACGGCAACTGGTATCCCTGGGACGGCACACACAGCGGCGGCGCGACCACGACCGGATACGGCGACCTGACAAAAGCGGATGGGCCCGAGCGCTACGTCGACGCATTCAGGCATGTGTGGCAGGTTTTTAGAGATGCGGGCGTGACAAATGCGACATGGATCTGGTGCCCCAATTGCGACGCCGTGCCGGGGCAGGCATGGAACGATATGGCAAATTACTATCCGGGCGACCAGTACGTCGACTGGGTCGGCCTGGACGGATACAACTTCGGATCAGTCCAGGGGGCATGGCGCATGTTTTCGAATATCTATTCGACCCCCTATTCCAAGGCAATCAAATACAACAAGCCCATTCTGATCGGCGAATTCGCGTCAGGGGAGTCCGGAGGCGACAAGGCTGCCTGGATCACCGATTGTTTCACCCTTATGAAAACCACATTCCCTAAAATCCAGGCATTTGCCTGGTTCAATATCAACAAGGAAACCGATTGGCGCATCAATTCGACGCCCACTGCCCAGGCAGCGTTCAAGACCGCCATGAGCGATCCGTATTACATCGGTAGCATAACGCTGTACGGCGTCCTGCCGACGTCCGCGATGAGCTCCAGGGTGACAAATAAGATTCCTGCCATGGCCCGTTCAGTTGCCACGGCAATCGAACTTCGCGAGGGAGGAATTGTCGTCAGGAAGGCAGGAGTAGGGTATCTCGTATCGGGAAAGTGTGCTGGAAACTAAAAGGAAAACATATGCACAAATTCAAATTCTTGACTTGCGTGATTTCCTCTGCCCTGATCATGTCTGCCCAGGCGGGAATTTCCTTCTGCACCTTTAATTTCGGTCTGCCCTTCCGGACCAATCCTCCCAGCCAGGTGAGTTATCTCACCTCATGGGCGGGCAGCGGCGAGAACTACAACATGAGCCAAATGATGCAGGCGTGCAAACCGGGCGGAACGCTGTCGGGCGTGACCCCGGTCGTGTACAGCTACATCATCGCCTTTACGCTCCGGCGCGACCACAATCTTCAGGATTGCAACGTGGGCACCCCAAACCTGTGCCAGCAGGGCGCGGCATATATGCGGACGGACAGAACACGCATCATGGGCCAGTACGCGAAATACGCAAAGGGAATTGCCGCAGATCTGGGCACGGTAGCGCCCGTGGTGTGGCTCATGGAACCTGACTACTTCCAATATGCCCAGCCCGGGAGCCAGGGTGGAAATCCGCTTTCGTATGCCGAGGCCGCGGCGTTTATGAACGAAATGCTCGACACGATCCAGAAGTATCTTCCGAATGCCCTGTTCTCCCTTGACATCTCACCATGGACAACCGACATGGGCGCCACAAAGACGTACTATCCGGCTTTCAGCCTGAATCGCTTCTCGTTTGTCAATACATCGGGAGGCGGTGCATTGGCCGGCGGTCCGGCAGGAACCGCACGGATAACCGGAAACAAAATGACCTACAAAGAGATCCACGATCTTACGGGCAAGCCCATGCTTGCCGATTGTGGATACGGGGTTGCCGGAGCATCGACGGGCTACGATCCGGCCTGGGACTCGGCAGCAAACTTGAACAACCGCATAGCGGACGGCGTCATCGGCATCTGCCAGAACAGCGTCCCTGGCACGTGGAACACATCGCTCATTGCCCTGAAACCCCTACTCAATCCGCTCCCGTCCTGCAGTCAGAACACGGTATCCTACGTTCCTCACGCCACAGCCATGACGGTTTCAAGCTCCGCCCCCTTGATTTATTATAATTTGCGCGGACAACGCGCAGCCAAGCCGGCCGGCCAGGGCATGTGGCTCGCCGCTCCCGCAATAAACGGGGATCCCGCGTCACGGGTCATGTTCGTTTGGGACAATAAAAAGAGCAAGACAACGGTGGATAATAGATAATTTAGTACCATGCGAAATGATCGTCCGGCCATAACCCCGCTTCTTGCCCTCTATTTCCTTTCCGGATTCAGCGCGCTTGTCTATGAAGTTCTCTGGTCGCGAATGCTCGGGCTGGTTTTGGGCACGACCGTGGCGGCCTGGGCAACGGTTCTGGCCGCATACATGGGCGGCATGGCTTTGGGAGCGGTCTGGGGCGGACGGTTTGCGGACCGGTCCTCTCGTCCGCTCCTTCTTTTTACCGCTTGTGAAGCTGGCATCGGTCTTTGCGGATTAGGATCCTGGCCCCTGGTTCACGCAGCGCAGCATCTTTTCGTCATGCTCGCCCCGCTGTCTGGCGGTTCACCCGCAGTGCAGGAGATTGTGCGCGCCGCGTTTGCGGGAGGCGTGCTTATCGTACCCACCATGCTCATGGGTGCCACCTTTCCGATCATCGGCAGATGTGTCCTGTCCCAAAGCCGCGGTTTCGGCGGCCCTCTGGGAAAAATATACTCGGTCAATACGTTCGGCGCCGTGGCCGGAGCAACCGCGACCGGCTTTCTTCTGCTGCCTAATCTGGGCGTGTCCGCATCGCTCTGTTGTGCGGCCGGAATAAACTTCATCGTGTCCGCCGCAATACTGGGTTTTTTTCGGAATCGTCGCATCGAATTCCGGCCCGAGGCAACGGGTACAGAGGCGGATATTTCAGATTCGCCCCGTCCGATTCCATTGTGGCTTCTTCCTTCGATACTCGCCAGTTCGGGATTCTGCGCAATGGCGTTTGAAATACTGTGGGCCCGGACGCTTGTTTTCTTTTTGACAAGCACGACCTATGCGTTTACTGCAATGCTTGGCGTCGTGCTCCTGGGTTTGGCGATCGGCGCAATGGTTGCATCCCGGATTTCCCGTGGCCGTAGCGTTCTTGCCTGGATCGCCGGGCTGCAGCTCTGTATCGGGTTTTTGGGGTTCGCTGCGCCCTGGTTGCTTCACAACCTGGACCCGCTTATCCGCGTTGCCGAAAGCCATATGGCGCATTCCTGGCTGCACTGGATAACGGTTCGGTACGCAGTTTCTCTCGCCGTGGTCTTTCCCGCAGCGTTCTGCATGGGCGTGACATTTCCACTCACCATGGGGGCCGCGATTCGGTCGCTTGCCACGGTCGGTCGATCCATCGGAATGCTTTCGTTTCTTAATACCGTGGGCGGGATTGCGGGATCGCTGTCGGTCGCGTTCCTGCTCGCGCCCGCCATCGGCACGCAGCGCTCGTTCGCGATTATCGCATTGATCAATTGCGCGGCCGGAGTGGCCGTCTATGTCAAGACCAGGCGCGGATCCTGGGTGCCGGCCGGTGCGTCTGCAGCCGTGACCGTGGCACTCTTTATTGTGTCTATAGTCTTTGCAGGGAAGAATCCGATGGTCGCGTACAGCCGCGTCACACGCGGCGCCGATCGCCCAACGTCGGTGGTTTCATACAGGGAAGACCGCTCGGCAAGCGTGGCAGTTCTAAGAAACGACCGGGAGCGCACGCTCGATATCGACGGATTTAACGCAGCCGGGACGTATCGGTACGAATACATGCACCTGATGGCGCATTTGCCCGTGCTCTTGTCACCCTCACCGGACACCGCGCTGGTCATCTGCCTGGGCACCGGGACGACCGTGGGCGCGCTCGGCCTGCATCCGCGGGTCAAATGGGTCGACTGCGCGGAAATTTCGAGCGCGGTCATTGCGTCCGCGCATTTTTTTGCCGATGTCAATAACGACGTTGCCGCAAATGTCAAGATTCACATTCTCCATGACGACGGCCGTAACCATCTGTTGCGTTCACGACGGATGTACGACGTGATTTCCCTCGAACCCATGCATCCCTATCTGTCCTCGGCGACCAACCTTTACTCGTCGGATTTCTATGCCCTGTGCAGGAGCCGGCTTTCATCGCACGGGATCATGGCGCAATGGGCGCCTCTGCACGTATTGACGCCGTACGAGTACCGGACGCTCATCCGCAGCTTCACCGCCGTGTTTCCGCATTCGTCATTATGGTTTCTGGGGACCGAGGGCGTTCTGATCGGCGCCATGGATACGCTGCGGATCGATATCAACGCGCTAAAACGGAATATGGGCGACAGCGGGGTTGCGCGGGACTTGGCAAGAATTTCGCTTTCCGATCCGTCGCGTCTGCTTTCCTGTTTCTTGATGGACGAGCGGGCGCTAAAAGCATATGTCAATGACGGGCCTCTCATGACCGATGATCATCCACGGATCGAGTTTTCCGCCCCGCGAAACCTGGCACTGCCGGCACACCGGCTCTGGCTTGCGAACATGGAAGACCTGGAACGATCGCGGGTATCGGTCCTGCCATTTGTCGTTGGAGCGGACGACGCATCGCGCCTGGCAATCGAAAGGTGTGCCGCCGCCGCCTCGCTGGTCATGAGGGCCGGGATGTCCGCTGCCCGGCTCGACTATTTTCAGGCCATTGCGACGGTCGACTCCGCCCTGGCCCTGATGCCCGGCGACACCTCGGCTGAAATGATACGGCACGACGCCCTTGACAATGCGCTGGTGCTGAGCCTTAACAAAGCGAGAATGCTGCGCCGTCAGGGAATCCTTCTTGGCGCCGAACAAGCGTATCTGCAAGCCCTGGCGGCGGATTCGATGTGCACGGTTGCGCACACCGAACTGACCACGCTGTACAACGGTTTGAGGATGTTCGACAAGGGTTTGCTGCACGCGCAAAAAGCCGTCGAATCCTCACCGGACGATCTGGCCATGCTCGTCAATCTCGCAGTTGTCTATATGAATCTTAACCGGTCCTCCGAAGCCGAACCCTTGCTAATGGAAGCCTTGAAAATCCGGGCAAACGATGAGCGCGCGCGATACTTTCTCGCCATGCTGCGCGAGGAAAGGGCAAGAGGCAAGCCGTAGAGAGCAACGCCTCTCGCAGATCCCCGGCACGTAGTTCACCAAGTCTCTATTCTCACTGACTTGGGTACGAATTCTAAAGAAAATTATTTCCAAAAAAAGCACATCGCCGTAGCATGTATGTTGTTGATTCGCTTACGTTCATGCCCTTATCCTTCCTATATACTATATTTATATTGGGTGTAGTGTTCGCTGTTGAAAGGTGAAATTTGCAGCAGTCAGTTGTTGCCCAATACACCTCAATGCCGATGGTTTTCTTATCTTGTCATCAATAGGCGCCCAGACCCTATGATCAAACAACTCGGTCAAATCCTCCTTGAATCCGGATCAATAACGGATCAAACGCTCGAAAAGGCGCTTGTGTTCCAGAAGGACGAAACCGTGTCCGGCAGGAACCCCGGTAGAATAGGCGAGTGCCTGATCGCGAATTTCGGGGTTCCAGAGGAGGCTGTTTTCAAATCGCTGTCCGAACAATTCGGCATGCCGTTCTTCGCCGATGTCGACGGCATTATAAGTCGCGATATCATGAACGAGATTTCGTACGACGTTTTCAAAAACACCGGGTGTCTGCCGACCGGGCAGAATGAGAATGTGCTAAAGGTTGTCATGTGCGACCCGCTCGATTTCGATTCGATCCTTCTGGTCGGGGCTGCGTCCGGCTGTGCCGTTGAATCGGCCCTGACCATGCCCTCGAAAATGAAATTGCTCCGGGAAAAGCTGTTCGAAGGTTCATCAGTCCTAAAACAATCGGTTGGAAAAATATCGCAGGAATACGAAAAACAGTCCTTGCTTGACGATTCGCTTTCTCTGGAAGAGGTCAAGAAGCGCACCGAAAGCGAGCCCGTGGTGCGGATGGCGTCGCTCATCTTCGACGAAGCGATCAAGCTGAACGCCTCGGACATTCATATCGAGCCGACCGAATACAGCGCCGTTGTCCGGTACCGGATCGACGGCTTGCTAACGCAACACATGGAGACGACCAGATCCATGTATGTTCCGCTGACCTCGCGCATCAAGATCATGGCGGACCTTGATATTGCGGAAAAACGCGTCCCGCAGGACGGCCGCATCCGGCACACCCACAACGGGGAGCTCTACGATTTCCGCGTGTCAACGCTGCC
>Ga0182027_10000420_pt1 | contig 73388 bp, 53 predicted proteins | sample 712E1DmetaG_FD_121300 | JGI IMG/M metagenome (GOLD analysis project Ga0182027, IMG submission 121300) | Permafrost microbial communities from Stordalen Mire, Sweden - 712E1D metaG (Illumina Assembly) | ecosystem: Environmental > Terrestrial > Soil > Wetlands > Permafrost | place: Sweden...
AATTGTAACATCACCGGCAGCAGTTGGGGTAATTCTGTCAGTAAATACGATACTATCGGCGGATAAAAATGTCCCGGTCTTTGAAACTCCGTTGGTAATAGTCAGATCGGAAGCTGAAAAGCCAGATACCTGTTCGCTGAATGTGATGGTTATATTAAAAATACCAGCTACAGTGTCAGTCGGAGAAGATGTAATCGTGACTGATGGAGGAGTTAGGTCAGGAGCGTAAGTAACGTTAATGGGTGTAGCTGCAAGGTTAGCATTTGAGCTAAGGTCTGTGCATTTGCCTGCATCAATACCAATTGTAACAATGCCGGCAGAAGTTGGAATAATTTTATCTGTAAATACAATATTATTGGTGGTTGTAAAAGTACCAGGCTTTGAAGTTCCGTTTGTAATATTTAAATCAGATGCAGTAAAACCTACTACTTTTTCGCTGAATGTAATAGTAATATTAAAAGCATCATGTATAGTATCTGCAGGAATCGATGAAATTGAAACTGTAGGAGGAATGGTGTCTATTAATCCCGCTGTAGAAAAAGTAATAAGACCGGCATCACTCATATTGTTCCAGTTTTCACCTAAACCACCTGGGTTTGTGTTAGACCAAACTTGTCTCTGACGACCATCATAATCTGTTGCTGAATCAAGATCAATGAAGTAACAGTCGAATCCAATGGTATAATTATTTATTGGAACAACCGCTATTCCATTACTGTCCTTTAATACTTTGAAAGGCACACACCATTCGGTTATTAATGTATCATATTTAAGTAAGCCGGACGAGAATTGCCAGGTATTTGCTTCCAATGTGCCTGCAAAAGTTCCTGCTTGTATAGTTCCCATGTCCGGGGTCATATCATAGTTATGCGTAACCTGATAAAAACCATGTACACCTCCATCAGAGGCTCCACGTAAAGTTGCAGTAGTTATACCATTACCATCAAAATAAAGTTCGAATTTGTCAGATGCCCAGTCGGCTTGTCCTGATTTCCATGAAGGCCAGAAATTATCGTCAACAGCAACACCCAGAATAAAAATGGCAGTATCATTCCAGAATGCTTTATAGTAAGCTGACCACAGACTTGGTAATTCATTGATCATTGGCCTGTCAATAGGAATAAGTGCAATTTCATTCCAGACAGCTTCATTCATCTTACCATCAATAGTAGGAGCACAATCGCAGTAATTAATAGTAGCAGTGGCTTTATCAGTTGCTGTATTGGTTGCTGACCAAGGTGAATCAACCTTAGTGCCAGCCATAAGAAAGCCTGCCCCAATAAAAGCAAAGCTTAGAATTAGTAATTGTTTTTTCATTTTTAATTTTGTTTAATGAGATTTTACTTTTAGATAGTCATTTGATTTTTAACGGGTATATATTTATAGAATTTTCTTTGACAGTTTAATATTGCCTCTGCTCAATAATTTTTGATTAAATTAAAAAAGTTTAGTTCGTAGCAATAAGACAACAATTATTAAATTTAACGAGTAACCTTTTCACGGTATTCAATTAATTTATATTATAAACTGATTATAACCAGATTTTTTAAAAAAATCCATTAAAACATAGCACACGGCCGAAAATTAGAAATTTTTTTTGAAAAACAACTATTTGGCATTGTTTTTTTGACAATTTTTAAATTAAACTAGATTAATTATGCTTGAATTTTCTCATCTTGTTGTTTTAAGATCAAGGTTATTTTTTTGAAGTAATGATCAAATGTAAATAGGCACTTCAGGTATAAGATATTGGCAATTTCAGGCGGTTATCGATCGGTTTAAGCCAATTTTTCACTAAAATATCGTGCAACAATTGTAGAATATATTAAACCGGATTTTTAAAGGATCAAATAATTAATTAATTTTATTTCGAAACGACAACTCAAACAACTATGCAAAGAATCAGATTTACCCCAGAGAAATTACTTTACATCATAGTATTGTTTTTTTTAAGCTGTAACACAGAAACTGAAATGAAAAAACAAGGGAACGATTTTTCACCTCCTGTAAGCTTTAATAGAGCGACTGTTTGGGCGGACAGCATAGTCAAGCTTATGACACTGGATGAAAAAATAACTTTTATTGGTGGTGACAGGGTATTTTTTACCAACCCAATTCCCCGGCTGAATATTCCGGCTGTCATGATGGCAGACGCTACCATGGGAGTCCATATACGCAACAATTTTGATTATCAGGGCCATAACTACCTTTATGACACGGTTTTGCATAAATCTACCGCTTTTCCGGCTTCTATTTTACTGGCATCTACCTGGAATAAATCCCTGGCTGGAGAATATGCACAATCTATTGGCGAGGAATGCAGGGCTGCCGGTATTTCGGTACTTCTCGGTCCTGGGATGAATATTTATCGTATTTCGCAGTGCGGCAGGAATTTTGAATATTTTGGTGAGGACCCATATTTAGCCAGCCGGATGGTTGAAAATTATGTCACTGGTTTACAAAGTACTGGAACCATCGCTACTTTAAAGCATTTTATGGGCAATAACACTGACTACTTCAGGCGCAAAAGTAATTCTATTATCGATGAACGTACAATACATGAAATATATACACCGGCATTTAAAGCTGGCATCAATGCAGGCGCAATGGCCGTTATGACATCATACAATTTGTTAAATGGAGAGTATTGCGGACAAAGTGAATCCGTTATAAACAATTTATTGCGGGGACAACTGGGGTTTAAGTGGATGGTTGTAACCGATTGGTGGTCGGTTAATGATGGGGAAAAACTTATCAAATCGGGGCAGGACCTTGAAATGCCATGGAGAATTGCAACCAGGGATGCAGATTCACTCGTTCATAATGGTATTGTTAAGGAGAAAAACATCGACCGGATGGTCACGAGTATCTTAAGGATACTTTATGCTATGAATGCCTTTAGTCGTAAGCAGGAAAAAGGATATTTAGAGAAATTCAGTGAACATGAAAAAGTTGCGCTACAAACTGCACGCGAAGGTATAGTTTTATTGAGGAATGAAAACAAAATTCTTCCCATCGAATTACCGCAAAAGAAAATACTTTTAACGGGCGAATACCTTGATACAATTGCTGGAGGTGGAGGTGCGGCTGAGGTCGAAGGGTATAATCATATTGCATTATCCGGGGCGCTTAAGAAAGAATTCGGAGAACAGCTTAAAATTGTCAAACATGCTTCCGATGCCGAAATTCGTTCAGCATCGATTGTTATTCTGAGCATTGGCACAAAAGATCATGAAGGATGGGATCGTCCGTTTGATTTGCCGGCAGAACTTGAAAATCGCATTTTGAAAGTGGCAGGACTCAATTCAAATACTATAGTTATTGTCAACTCAGGAAGCGGCATAAACATGTCACAATGGTATAACAAGGTGGGTGCAATACTTTATGCCTGGTATGGAGGTCAGAATGGAGCAACAGCAGTAGCAGAAATTATTTCGGGGAAAGTGAACCCTTCGGGCAAGTTACCAATAACCATTGAAAAAGATTTTAAAGATTCTCCGGGATATGGTTATATGCCACAGGGGGCTCAATTTTACGCGGGCTGGAATGATTCCGGCGAGCGAAAGCAACCTATTTATGATGTAGTTTATAAAGAAGGTATTTTTGTAGGCTATCGCTGGTATGAAAAAAATAATATTGAGCCGCTCTATCCCTTCGGGTTTGGATTATCTTATACTGACTTTAAATATAGTAACCTGAAGTTATCAAAAAATATTTTCGGCGAGGCCGATGAAATCGTAGTATCATTTGAAATTACAAACATAGGCAAAAGAGTGGGAGCGGAAACAGCACAGCTTTATATTCAGGATATCAAATCATCTGTTCCGCGACCCGTCAAAGAGCTGAAGGGTTTTGAAAAAGCAATAATAAACCCCGGAGAATCTAAAGCGATATCCATGATTTTAAAATATAAAGATTTTGCTTATTGGGATACTACCAAAAAGAGTTGGTATACCGAACCGGGGAAATTTAATATTCTAGTCGGATCATCTTCATCGAAAATTGAATTGAGTTGCGATATAGGTTTAGAATAAAAGAATGTCCGGGATTCAATTTATAAATATCCAGATTCTTCACGTGACTGAGCAATCGGGATATTTATTTTTAAAAACAAGTTAGAGAATTAATTAGTAAATTTAATAGATATCGATCGAAAACCGTTTATGAAAAGACACCTGCAGTACAGTATTATTTTTTTATTATTGTTCTTGCATCCTGAGTTCGCATTCCCACAAAATTATCTGAATATCTTTAATATAACTTACTTTTATTTACCTGTAGTTTCCATTGATGGTATTGACGATAATTACAGGGACTATTCAATAGTAACCGCCCTACCTTATAAATTCAAAAACGGGAATGTTTTTGGCATCAAGCCACAATATGAATACATTTCTTTAATCGGGGAAAATACGCCCTTATTAAAGAATCTTCATTTGCAATCATTAGGATGTCCTGTATTTGCTGTTATAAAATATAAAAATCCTAAGTGGTCTTCCTACACTGAATTTGTTGTAAACCTGAATTCGGATTTTGTAAATATTCAAAAAAATCAGTTTCAGGTAGGTGCCACAGTTCTCTTTTTTTATGAAAAGAAGAAGAATTTCACATGGCAATTCGGCGCCTTTTTTATTCAGGAGACTTTTGGCTTGTATCCAATGATTTTATTGGGACTCGACTGGAAAATCGATACAAAAAATTATTTTTCCGTGATTCTCCCGGCATATTTGATTTATGAAAGGAAGTTAAATTCAAAGTTTTATACTGGGTTTGAAGTGGAACTTTCAGGTCAAACATATCGTTTGGGAGGATCTGCTTATGAAAATTCTTATATCAGTCAGTTTGGTCAAAGCAAGCTTTCATTTATTACTGAACCCCGATTATTCCTTGACTATTACATTGCGAAGCACATAGTATTTTACATCAAACCAGGGTGGCGATTTCTACAGAAATATGAACAGTATGACACGCATTATGAGAGAATTAAAAATTCAGACTATGTTCAGGGTCAATTAGAAAATTCTTTTTATATAGAGGGCGGATTTGCATTTCGGTTCAGGTATGACGAGCCGACCCTGCCTTCAGATAATACTTCCAGGTAGATTTCATGGTATTCATAAACAAATGTGATATTAATTAAGAGATTTAGACTCAAGGAATGGGTCATGTGAATAATTGAATTTGTCTCTGGCTGTTTTTTCACTACTTTCACTTTCATAAATCTGCATTACAAAAAACATTGACGGCAACATTGGGCAATAAAAAGGGTATTCAATTTGAAGAAATGTTCAACACATACTTTTCTTCATTGTGTTATTTTGCCCGAAAATATTTATCCGATCTTGATACATGCAAGGAAATTGTACATACTGTTTTTGTCAATATCTGGGAGAAACGCGATGAGTTTGATTTCAATAAACCGCCAAAATCTTATCTCTTTACTGCTGTTTACAATCGATGCATGAATCACCTGCGTGACCAAAAAAAATTTGTAGATAGTGAAAACGAAGATCTCACCCTGGTTCAGGATAAGAGTTCATTGCAAAGTGAGCATATGGAGGCTGCTGAACTGGAAGCCCGCATTTGGAAAGTGATAAATTCACTACCGGAAGGCTGCCGAAAAATCTTTACCCTCAATCGGTTTGAAGGTAAGAAATACGCTGAAATTGCGGACGAACTTAATATTTCAATTAAAACAGTAGAAACGCAGATGTCAAAGGCATTAAAAACTTTACGCGACTATTTGGTGGATTATATTCATTTATTGATTTTTATTTTGATAAAAAGTATATGGTAGTATCAGGGTATATAACATATTGTGTGTGTTGGTAAAACATAGGTATGGAAAAAAAGAAGGGACATATCGATTTTGACCTGCTCACCCGATTTTTAGCGGATGAAGTTTCTCCTGAAGAAAAAAAGCAGGTATTGGACTGGAAAGTTTCTTTACCTGAAAATGAAAAATTATTTCAGGAATTACAGGATGTATGGATTGCAATGGATACAACTTCGCTTCGAAATGAAATCGATATTAAAGCCGAATGGAAACACTTACAAGCGCAACTTAATAACACTTCAATTCCAAAGTCGAAAAAAATTTCAGCTTCATTTCTTATGAGAATTGCTGCAGCCATTTTTATTGCATTTGGTCTGTACTATTTTGGTCAGGAATTATTGTCTGAAAAATTGGTCAAAACAGCAAGCACAGAAACCAGCGAAGTGATACTGCCCGATGGCAGTAAAGTGACACTGAATGCCGGATCGAAACTCTCATACAAACACAATTTTGGAAAGGAGAAAAGGATTGTCAGCCTGGTTGGAGAGGCATTCTTTGAGGTTAAAAAGAATCCCGGATGGCCTTTTATTATTCAACTCGGCGACGCAGAAATAAAGGTACTTGGAACCTCATTTAATGTAAAGGCATATAAAAACGCAGATAAGATTGAAGTAACTGTTGCTGAAGGAATGGTGAGTTTGTATGAAAAAAATAGGGAGGAAAAAAAGGTGGTTGCCGGCAAAGGCGAAAAGGCTGTATATAATAAAGAATTGAAAATTGTAAAAAAACAGATGAATGAAGACACAAATTATATTTCGTGGAAAACGAAGTATATTATTTTTAACAATGAAAGTCTTGTAAATATTGCATCTACATTAAGCAATGTGTATCATATAAATATAGTGATCCAAAATTCAGCGCTAAACAATTGCAAGATTACAACCAATTTTGATAACAAAGACCTTGATACAGTGCTGAAGATATTGAAATCAACTCTCGACATTAGCATTGAAGAAACTGACAAGGAGATATTCATTTCGGGGGAAGGTTGTTAAAAAGAGGAACATGCCCAGACCATATAAAATAAGGGGAATTAATTATTGTTTATATTGGATGCTCCTCTTATGCATATTTAGCAACATATATTCTCAGACTTCTCTATTCGAAAAACCAATTACGGTCAACTACCACAATACGTCACTTAAAGATGTAATAGCCGACCTATCCAATCAGACGGGCGTGAGATTTTCGTACAGTGCAAATAAAATAGCTGAAGACCAGAAAATAACTGCATCGCTTTCAAAAGTCACACTGAACGATGCACTTGGAGAAGTATTTAAAAATCTACCCATAAAATATGAATTGGTGGATGATTACATAATTCTTAAAAGAGGACCTGTATCTGAACAAGATGGAGTTTTAGTAAAACCTGATAATTATACCTTTAGCGGTTATGTAAAAGATATCTCGAATGGAGAGTTTTTGGTTGGTGCGGCAGTATATGTTAAAGATTTAGGAACGGGAACACGTACTAACAATTACGGGTACTTCTCGTTAACAATTCCACCAGGCCGGTATTCAATGCAAATTTCCTATATAGGATACGAGGATATTTTAAAAGATTTAAACCTTTTAAGTAATACAAAGGTTGATTTTGCGCTGGATATACTTCCTCAAAAATTGGAAGAAGTGACAGTTTCCTCTGTGCGAGAAGAGGAGATAATCGCCAAAACCCATGCCTCGCAAGCTGAAATAATTCCTGTATTTGTCGAACAACAACCGGCTCTTATGGGAGAGCCGGATATCATTAAGAATCTCGAATTCCAGCCCGGGATATGTTTTTACGGCGACGGATCAAGCTACTTTCATGTTCGCGGGGGCAATTATGACCAGAACCTTATTATACTGGATGATGCCGTCATTTTTAACCCATCACATATGCTGGGTATCTTCACCCCGATAATACCGGATGCTGTTAAGAGTGTTGATATTTATAAGGCTGATTTCCCGGTGAATTATGGAGGGCGACTTTCCTCTATCATCGACATTCAGGCCAAAGATGGCAATAAAAATAAATTTTCAGCATCAGGCGACCTTGGGTTATATGCTGCACGCGCTACAATAGAAGGTCCGTTTAAAAAAGATGCCAGTTCATTTTTTATATCATTTCGCAGATCCTATTTCGACGAATATCTTAAACCCCTTATCCCAAATTTAATCAAACTGCATTTTTACGATTTTACTACCAAGACAAATATTAAGATGAGCAGGAGAGATAGATTGTACCTGACATTTTATAAAGGAGAAGATAAATTTAGAATGAAATCAGGCGACGCGGATACCAGCGGTCTTAATTGGGGAAATACCAGCCTGACAATGCGGTGGAATCATATTTTTGGAACGAGATTGTTTACAAATACAACCCTGGCTACCAGCAAATACGATTATTATCTGTATGGTTCAGTTAATAAAAATCAATACTGGTTGTCAAAGATTTCCAATACGACCTTAAAACACGAAATGAGTTTTTATGCGACGCCTCACATTACCTGGAAGTATGGTATTGATATCGGATTCTATAAATTTAATCCGGGTAATTATTATTCCCCTGATATTTCTGAAAATTTAATGGTTTCGCCCGTTAAATCAACTGAGTTGATTGCCTATGCGGGAGCAGAAGATCAGATACTGCCATGGCTTCGGTTTAACTATGGATTGCGCATTACTTCCTGGTCTGACAAAGGGTATAACTCCGAAACTTTTGTCGTACAATATGATACTGCTCATAATTCAACAGGTAAAACACAGTATAAAAATAATGAAGTCTATTACCGCCACGCGCAATTGCAACCCGGAGCCTCACTCTATTTTAAAACAGGTAGATATAGTTGTATCAAAGCAAGCTATAACCGCACCAATCAGAATTTAGACCTTATTACAAATTCAATAAGTCCGTTTAATTCGATGGAAGTCTGGTTGCCGGCCGGACCAAATATCAAGCCGCAATATGCAGATATTACAGATGTTGGTTATAGTAAAGCATTTCCCGGTCTGAAAATCAAATTTCAGGCAGATGTATATTACAAATGGCTGTTCAACCAAATAGGGTATATTTACCACGCCAATATGTTGGTTAATCCTGAAATAGAAGGAGAACTCCGGCAAGGCAAAGGGAAATCTTATGGAATGGAATTCTCCCTTAACAGAGATATGGGAAAATTAAGCGGACAAATTTCGTATACCTATTCAAGAGCTTTACTGAAGATTAACGACCTAAATAATAACAAAGAATTTCCTGCTGCTTTCGACCGGCCTCATAATTTTGATTTGAGTCTGGCTCTTAGGGCACGACCAAGATGGCTTATTGCGGGCGACTTTGTTTTAATGTCGGGGGCAAGAATTACAACACCTACTTCATTTTATTATTACAATGGTTATCAGGTGCCTGTTTTCACAGAGATGAACAATGACCAACTGCCAACCTACGTTCGCTTTGATATATCTACTACTATTCAACTCAATAAGCCAGGCAAAAATTTCAAGCACAGCCTGACCTTCGCTATATATAATCTATTAGGTCAGCAAAATCCGATATTTCTTTATTTTGATAAAACGGTGGATGAGAATGGAAAGCTTGTCATTCCTGTTGATCAGTCGAGCCAGAGTGAAATTGCGCCGTCTATCAGGTATACTTTTCAAGTTATGCCATCTTTAACCTATCAATTCCAATTCTGATGAAAGTGAAAGGTCTGAAATATTGTTTAATTTTTATTGCCGTGATACTATATTCAGGTTGTGAAAAGAAATATTCCTGGGAATTTCAATCGGAGAATTTCAACAAATTGATCGTCGATGGCATAATTACCAGCGAGCTGAAAGCCCAATGCATAAAATTATCCATATCAAATCCGGGGATGAATATGTCCTACAGGCCATACCCGGGAGCTAACATTGAAGTTTCGGATGGCACAAACCAATATGAATTTATTGAATCTGTTTCTGACTCAGGAAGTTATTTTTCAGTGCCTTTCAAGGCAGTTGCAAATAGGACTTATACATTGACAATTGTCACAGATTCGATATACAATGCCAGTGCAAATATGGTGTCTGTAACTACCCTTGAGCCATTCCAGGATGTAAAGAATGATACAAGTGATTTGTACAGATACCTTTATCCCGATAAGGGTGATCCTTCGATGACGGAGATATACTACAACTGGGGCCTCGTTCCATCTTATTGTGCAAAATATGGCAATTGCGAAGCCAAAGAAACTTTTTATACCCTCAATGATATTGATGAAAACAAAATATTTGCTCCTGATAAAGCAATAATTTGGTTTCCGAAAGGGACAATTATCATAAGAAAGAAATACAGTTTGACACAGGAACATCAGGATTTTTTAAGGTCTTTGTTGATGGAAACGCAATGGAGTGGTGGTATTTTCGATGTACAACACGGTAATGTTACTACAAACCTTAGCAACGGGGCATTGGGTTATTTCGGGGTTTGTATGGTGGTTAGCGATACAATCCATTTTCAGAGCAATTAGATTTATTGTACCATTCTTGAATTTCATAAATCATTGATTTTCAGAAATAAGACAATTTTTTCAATATTGAACTTATTTTTAATCTAGCCAACCACTTCATAATTGATTTAAGAACAAGCCCGCCTGCCAAAGTGCGAAGCAAGGCGGACAGGGAACATCGATTAAAGAACTTTAATTTAATTGTGAAAATCATTTGCTCAGAGTATCTTCTGAGATTTTAAATCCCTGCCTGCACTGCCGTTTCGGCGGGCAGGGTTAATCCTTGTTCGATATTTCGATTTTCTGAATATCCTAGTTAACCTTTCAAGATTTTAATTGTCGGTATGCCCATTCAATAATAGTGCATTTTACTTGTTTTTAAATTTTATACTTCAATCCCAATTGAAATCCAAAAGAATTGGTTTTGACCTTATTTGAAGAATTAAGATTTCCTTTATACGTATTTAACAGTCCCAGATTTTCCTCAAATCCCAGGTCGAATAACAACTTATTGCCCAGCGGAATATAGATTCCGGGACCAATTGATATTCCAAAATCAAGTTTTTTAGTTTCACTATATAAATCTGATGAAATTGGCGAAAAGCTTCCTCCAGATGTAATATTTTTTCTGCCAATCAAAATTCCAAGAAACGGTCCTGCATTGATGTAAAATTTAAGTTTCCCTCTTGTCGAAAAGGATGCCAAAGCAGGTAAAATTAAATAGTTAAAATTTGCTTTAAATGTTGCATTTCCCATGGGGCTGCCTGACTCATCAGTTAACTCAATGCTTGTCGACATACCTTTCAATTCATACATTAGTCCCGATTTAATTGAAATATGAGGAACTACGATATATTCAAAGGTCATTCCAGTTGAAAACCCGATTCGGATGTCTTTTGTTCCAATGCTGGGATTATAATGAAGCCATGCAAGTGTTGGAGTCGCTTCAACACCAATCAGCACTTTTGAATCCTGGCTATGGGCTATTAAGCCACAGATTAGTGACAACATGAATAGAATAATCTTTTTCATCGAATTCATTTTTAGAAGATGATAATTATTGATAACATGTATTTACTTAAACTTTAGTTAGATGCAAAATAGTTAAATATCATTGAATGACATTGTAACCATCATATCTAATCAATTAACAATATGGCTATTCTTGACATTTCCGAAGGATTCCCAGGAACCACATGGATCTCCATGCCCGCGTTTTTTACAGTTTGATAAACATCCACTGCGAAAGCTTCAGGGCTTGGCCTCGACTTGCTTTTATCCTTGCAATCTATCCGATTGCCGGAGCAATCTTTACATAAGACGCAACAATTTTGATTCAAAAGAAACACCTTATACTTACCATTAAGAAACAGCTGTTTTTCAGTTGCCAGCAATTTATTGGTCATTTCCCTTGACCATTCAGAAGGATATACATTTTTGTCTGCAAATTTTATTAAACGAATAATCATCGCATTTTTATATTCGCTGAAAAACTTAATACATTCCGCAACGGATGGAGTATTTGGAGGACATGCCCCCAAACCGTAATCACTGCAACCATAAGTGCATTTCACCCTTACCCACTCTGCTACAATAATATCCTGAGACTTAATCCAACGATAGTCAGTGAAACCATTTTCGTTAACAATAGATTCAATTTCATTACGCGTTGTCATTCAGTTATTTTTTTTAATTCAGATTAACCAAATCGTCTAATGGGTATTTTAGTCTTGGTTTTTTGTTTTCAATAAAAATATCATAATTCTACCAGAAAACTAAATCCATGTTGTTCAAAACCCAAATTTTTGTAAAAAATGTGTGCACGTTCACGAATTGAATTGCTTGAAAGAGCAAGTTTATAACATCCTTGCTTTTTGCAAATACCCATTGCGAATTCCATCATTTTTTTCCCAATCCCCATGGATCTGTAATTAGAATCGACGATGACATCTTCAATAATTCCGGATGGTTTCCCGCAATGTGCAAGATTATCCATAATAAGGAGCTCAAATGTTCCGACGATTTTATTTTCAGTAATAGCTATATACAATGAATAATTGGGGTAGGTCTGGAATTTACTGAATATTCTATTGGCTTCTTTTATTGAGAGGCCTTCTCCATTGTCAATATCTTTTTGTGCGTATAGGGTCCAGAACATGCGGTATGTCTTCGGGCGTTGCTTTCCTGATATCAATTTGCATTGACATTTAATTATTTATTTCAGCTGGTAGTGATTTCCGAATTATGGTCTAATCTAATAATTTAATCAAAAACAACACAAATTTAATTAGCCTCCCTGGTAAACAAATTGTCTATTATTCGATTGAAGTCTTTAAACTGAATCAAAATAAGGATAATGCCGATATTGATCAAAACATCGGCCACATTGAAGACCGGAAAACTATATTGGGAAGTGTAGTGAAAATCAAAAAAATCAGTCACATAACCATTCATTGCCCTGTCAAGGATGTTTCCAAAGGCACCTGCTAACAGCACAAATAACGGAAGCAAAATTCTGAATTGCCTGTCACGCATTTTCCAGATCATATAAAATCCTGCAAATGCGGCGGATATTGTTACAAGAAAAATTAACGGGAGTCTCAGTTTCCTGGAAATATTCCCCAAAAATCCAAAAGCAACAGCATGATTTTCAACATAGGTAAGGTTAAAAATATTGTCAATTAATACGATGGATTTTCCCTTTAACTCTGATTTAGCCAATTCCTTGGTTTTTAAATCAAGGGAACAGCTGGTTATCATTATTGATAGTAAAATCAGGTATTTTAGAATGTTTTTATGCATTGTGTTTTGGATTAAACCAAGAAAAAGGGCTTTAAATTAGAAATTTAACGATTGTCGGGAACTATTCGGCCAATCACTTTTTGGGAATTAAGTTGAATAATAATACAAGGCTTGCTTTAAACCAAATAATTATTCAATTGGATTGTGTTTTTTTGTTTTTTTAAATTTCTTTCGGCGTTGCACATCCATTTTCTCTGTAGTATACTGGATTACCAAGTTTCCACATTGGTCTTTCCATTTCTGCAGGAATTTTTCTATTACAATCGGATGGTTTTTCCATAAACCACGCAACAAAGTACCTACTCCTTTTTGCACTAACTCGGAATCATCAACCATTAGCGGTTCAATGATAGGCAGGGCAATTTCAGGCTTTATATTTTTCTTTAACAATTCAGCAAGAGTAACTGGCACAGCCCTTCTTTTCCATTCCGAATCTGAAACTGTCCATTCTTTTAATTTTTCAGGCAAAATTATTTTGTCAATAAAGAAGCTTGAAAGAACAAAAATACAGAGGACATCAGTATTTCCCCAATTTGTAATTCCAAGATCAAACCAGTTGCCAATTCTATCGAATGTTGGTTCCGTATAATTGGATCTTTCCGATTTTAAAAAATTGATAGCAAAGGAAATTTCCTCGTATTTTCCAGTCTTTACAAGCTTATCACCCAGTTCGAGGTACGATTCAATAGTCATGTCTTTTTTCCAATCCGCTATCCAGGAATTTTTTTGCAATTCGAATACTTTTTGATCTATACCATATCCATCAAAACCTTCTTTAAAAAATGAGGTTAGCTTATCAATATTGACTTGATTTGAATTCTTGACACAAAATTTTTGAATTTCCTTTAATTTTTTATCGACCATATTTTTATCTCCAAATTTTATCTGCGACTTGAAATTTATTGCATTATAATAGTTTTCTGTATTAAAGGACAATGATATCCATGATTAAGCAAAAATCATGTTCTGCTTTTTTCAATACAAAGTTAATTTTATTAGTAATGCGAATTAAGGCTTAAATTAAGTTAATGACAAAATATAACATACTGGTTAAAAGATATTTGTATGCTAAGCCCAGAGGGCAGACATGTTTGTAGTAAAATTATCTTTCCTAAAATGGCCCCTATGCGCCTGCCCCGCGTTTATGCGGGGCAGGCGCATAGGGGCCAAATCGGTTGGTCAATCAACCTTCTGTAAACATGTCAGCCCTCTGGGCTTCTAATTTTCGACTCTTAATTCGCATTAGTAATTACTTTATAATCAGAAAGTACAAAACTGAAATTCCCTTTTGGGTGGATTCAAGATCAATACGATATACAAACTTATATATTTTATTCTTTTTAACTCATAATTTTTTATGCAATAAAAGAAAGTCTTCATTCCTTTGTCATAGAATGTTAGATTTGTATGATGAATAGCAATCAACGAATCTCTTTGGTTGTTTAAAATTTCAAAAATGGAAGCACGATTGTTTTAATATAAAATCAATAATAAAACATCTATGGGCACGATTTCTAATCCTGAAGGATACAATAATATTATATAGGATTTTATGATAAATCTTTGGGATGAGAACAGAATATCGTCTTTGATGACTCTATACAACAATGCAGGGAAAAGATTGATATTGCTTGATTTTGACGGAACTCTGATTGAACTTCATAAGAACCCGGAAGCTTCAATTCCTTCAGTGAAATTATCAGAACTACTTTCGAAATTGGCAAATAACCCAAAAAATAAATTGTATGTTATAACTGGGAGAAATAAAAGTGACATCGAAAGAAAGCTGGGTTATTTGCCTATTGGAATAATCGCTGAACACGGAGCGATGATCAAAGAAGCCGGCCAATGGGAAAAGTTGTTGGGTGGCGATCCTGACTGGAAAAAGGAAGCTATTCCTGTTTTTATGAAAATAGTTAACGAGTGTCCTGATTCATCTATGCAAGAGAAGGATTTCTCACTTACCTGGCACTTTACAAAAGTTGAATCCGAAACATACATAATATTTTCAAAGAAACTAAAGGATTCACTAAGGCATATAGCCAATAGAAATTACTTAAAAATAATCAACGGCAAAACTACTATTGAGCTTATTAGTAAAAAAATAAATAAGGGAAGTGCGGCCCGGCATTTAATCCAAAAAGACACTTTTGATTTTATCTTGTCCATGGGTGATGACAGAACGGACGAGGATATGTTTGAGGCCCTTTTAGAATATAGTGAAGCCTATACAGTAAAAATTGGTTTTGAAGACTCAGTTGCAAAGTATAATTAGCAAAACGTTCAGGAGGTTAACCAACTTTTGGGAATGCTTTAAGAACTCAAAGACAATCATTCCTATCCATCAATTTTCTAAAATTTTATTCCGATTTATCCTCTTTTCCGGATACGAAATCCATTGTCATTATTGGGGTTTAGAAATAACTATTAAATAATTTCCAATAAGAGGATAAAATATTTTTCCATTTCGTATCAGGGTATAGTATCTCTTCTGTGTGATAACCATGAAACGAAACTAATAAAGTAGAACTAAAAAATAGATATCATGAGAACTTTAAGAAACATTCTTTCGCTGGGACTTATTCTGATTGCAATAATGTTCCAAAGTTGTAAAAAAATGGACCTTAATAAATCCAATCAGGATTCCGGAATACTTCCTGCACGGTTTAAGGTTGAAATTCCGGCTTCACTGAGTAACATTTCGGCAACTACTAAAAATACGAAGTCTGCAACTTCCGGACTTCAGGCTCAGTCGGACACATTGATGGGCGATGAAATTTATCGCCAGCTAAATTTCTTTATTGCTGTTGGCGCGGGAGCTGCTGATATAGTTCAGGGCGTAATCGGGTCTATCGTTATGTATCATATTGACAAAGCGATGACGGTTAGTTTTCAAAGCGATGATGATCGAAGGATTAAGAACCTTGTGGTTGTTGAAAATGCCGAATTTGACTCTCGTTTGTGGGAATACGAATTGACCATTTCCGATGCATTATCTGAAAGTGAAGCTGACAGCGGGAAAGGCATACAAATATTCTGGAACACAAGTCCAATTGAAGGGATAGCCATTTTGAAACCGTACAACATCAACCGGGATAAAAATGGGAATGCATTAAACACTATGTATCGCATCGATTACTCCGAAGTTCCTACCAGTCAATATGAGTCAACCATGATGGTTGAAATTGCCGATCTCCCGATGCCGGCAGCAACTGTTGAGCCATTTGCACTTAAAGGAATGAAGATGTTTGTAGGCAAAAAAGGTGATAATGTTGACGTATTCGGTAATTCAGACCATCCAAATGCTAAATTCTATACCGATAGATCCGGTTTTAGCTGGTCATTTGTTGCTTCCGCACTAAAAACACAAAATATCGGAGTTGCCGAAGTAGGCCTTCCTCCCAGCAATCTGGACGCTTCCGACAGGAATTTTATATTGAAAGACTACTCAATTAAAAACGTACTTACCACCGAAATTGATCAATGGTTTTTAGATAAGTTTGGATTCATGCCCGACAGTACCGGTTTGGCTGGCTATCTGAAAGATGCCGACGCTCCCGGTTTCTTTGCCGATCATGGTTTTGTTCAGGGTGGTATCGCACCAAGCGCTGAATATAGTCCACTGGTTGAGCGTATAAATCTGCTTTCTCCTTACAATCCAAAATCAGTCAATGAATTGGATATACAATTTAAATAAAAGATACTTGCATAATTAAGAAAAGCATTAGCGTATCCTATAAAAAAGAGTGGATTAAAAAAACACCGGAAATTTCCGGTGTTTTTTATGCTCCGAATTTAAGAATGCCAATAAATTTCAGGTAATATTACCGTTATATCCGGCCTTCTATTTCATACCAGTTGCTCCATGAAAATTTACCTAGTCCTGAGTAATATCTGAACCGGATTTGTTTAATATCGTCCTTCAGATCATACCACGAATATTCCATAGCATTCTTATAGGTAAGATTCGTACAATACCCTTTTGACATCTCTCTCATCCGGTTGGCTTCAATAAGGCTTATCTTTTTGTGGTTTTCAAGCTTCCATTTTTGATGTTCAAATGCATCTTCAAGAGTTTCATCGCCCAATACAACCAATTCGATTCCATTATAATCAGTAATATATCCCTGATATGGAGGTAATAACTTACCTTTTTCCAACTTTTCAATATCAGACCACAAAACAGGTCGTTGTTTTTGATTTACCAGGAAGTCTGCTTTATGACCACTGGCAATATCTTCAAATATGACGTGCCTGTAATTAATTCCATCTTCAGATTCACCGATCAGGCCATAACTAATAATTTTAACGTATTTATTGGTCATGAATGAATTAAATAGTTTATACGTCTATAACTTAACAAGTTTGACTGCTTTTTGCAGTGATCCGTTAAAAATGATTTTACAAAGGTATATTCCTTTATCGAAATTCGCTGCCGGAACAGTATAAGTAATTGGACCTGCCAATAAAAATTCGTCACCCGATTGATAAACTTCTTTGCCGGAAATATCATAAATCGTGATGTTTAAATATCCGTCTGCCGGCAGGGTCTGATTTATTACTATTTGTTCACTAAATGGATTTGGAATATAATTTGAATTAATAAAAGGGGAGAGTTTAACATTCAGATTGTAAATACTTGTGGAACTCTCGACTACTATTCCGTTGAATGTTCTATCGGAATAGCCGGGGGCACTAAATTTAAGATCATAACCGCCAGGGTAAATCATGCGATGATAGTCACCGTTAGCTGCACTGGAATAAATAAATGAGTTATCTGCATCGTGATTAAGTACCTCTATTTTGGCTTTTATTGGGCTTCCCGTAACCGAATCAGTTATTATACCTCGGATACCATATAAACATTGCCCGATGTAATGCAGCATGGATTTGTAATTGTAATTCCAATATTCAGGAAGATCTGAACCGGCCGGCGTTTTCGTTTCGCTCACTTCGATGGTAATTTCACGTCCGTTCATAAAATAAGTCATATAGTCCTGCCTGCCACCTTGCACTGTATACCAGGCATAACCATCTGTATAACCATCTGCATTAACATCTGAAAAATAATTACTTCCTCCAAACTTTTTAGCTGTATCTGCATATTGTTTTGCAACCGACACAAACCAGTCATTATCCGCATGAAGTCTTGGCCATGTATCCCATGGATAATTCAGTACTTCCGAACCACCGTGATAATTGGCAGAAAAAACGAAGTTGTGCAATTGCATAAATCCCATAGAAGCTGATGTCTCCGGCTGCCATGCTTCGCCATCGGGATGCTGTCCTGCTTGTGGATCGGGATAATTGCGGTTGAGATCAATATTATTTGCATTGAAACGTGTAGCCCCTGCAACTGAATTATTGCCTGATTTATAGGTCCCATCGGGATTTGCAAGGGGATTTATCCATATTTCAATGTTGTTTACTAAATTGGTAACCATTGAATCTTTTTCATAATTTGATAAAAGATAATCTATTAAATGAAGCAGGAGTATATAACCCGTTACTTCGTCACCATGCATTGAAGAAGTAAACATAAATTCTGGTTCTGCTTCTTTTTGAGCAACATTATCAGAAATCTTTAAGTAGAGTAGTTTTCTTCCCGCAACCGTTGTTCCGATTTCAGACAACTTGCAAATAGAAGGGTACTTAATGACAAAGCTATCCATGATTGAAAGGTACTGATCATAGGAAGGATAGTAATCCCAAAGTCCGGATGACTTTGTCCTTTTCAGTTTTTCATCACTAATTTGCAATGATGGAGGGATAAGTACTTCAAATTTAATTCTTAATAATAAAAAAGAATTGAACCCCTTCGCATTGGCATATGCATAAATGGTATCGCCAATTATCCTGTCAATTGAAATGGTTTTTGAAAGTAAGTTTTTATCGGGACTGTCATAATTAAACCGGAAGTATACTTCACCTCTGGCATTAAGATAATCATTCGCTGTTATCAATTGATTGTTTTGCGGAAAGGCGGAAAGGCAAAAAAAAATTTCGATCGCGATAATCAGGCATATTATCGAATGAATTTTTAAAAGCTTTTGAGTCGGTGCCACCATATATTATTTAAACCTAAGTAACAAAGTTATAAATTAAGTAATGCATTACGAGTGATATCGAATTGCGGGAAAATATTTCTGGGATAGTCTGGTTAAATGTTCTTTCATTTTTGCCCGTTTCATTTATTGTATCTTTATATATTTGTGAAAATTCTTTTCTTCCATGGAAATCGCTCAAGATAAAAAAAGGTTTATAAAGAAACTTCGGCATAAATATCGTCTTTCGATTTACAGAGACGAAACTTACGAAGAAGTGCTGAATCTGAAACTTACCCGGTTAAATGTAATAGCATGGGGAGGAGTTATAACATTTTTAAGTCTGGTTATCGTTGTGTCCATAATCGCATACACACCTGTCCGTGAGTTTATCCCCGGATATCCTGATGAGAATACACTTATCAGCAGCGTAAAAAATAAGTTACGACTGGATTCCCTGGAAAAAGAACTTGTTCGTCGCGACAAATATTTTGATAATTTAAAACGTATAATTTCAGGTGATGTTCCGGATAATTTCGAAAATGGAGGAGATACGAACAAAAACTATAATAACATAACATTCACACGATCAGCTGCTGATTCGGAGCTGAGAGAACACTACAAACAGGAAGATAAGTTTTCCCTGGAACCGGAGCAGGAGAAGAAGAGGGTAAATAGCATAGCACAGATGCATTTTTTCCCACCCATTAAAGGTCTTGTTACAAATTCTTTCAATTCACCCACCAACCATTATGGCACTGATATAGTTGCCGGGGCAAATGAAGTTGTCAAATCCACACTGGAAGGTACAGTGGTTATGGCAACCTGGACCTTGGAGACCGGCTGGGTAATAGAAGTACAACATGAAAATAATTTGATATCGGTCTATAAGCACAATTCTGAGTTGTTAAAGCGCGTAGGGGACTATGTTAAAGTCGGTGAACCTATTGCTATTATAGGTAATTCGGGAGAACTTACAACCGGTCCGCATTTGCATTTTGAATTGTGGCATGATGGAATACCCCTTAATCCTGAAGATTATATCTCTTTTTAAATTGTAATATCTATCCGGGACTATATGGAGAACAAAGGGTAGTAAAGAGAGAAAATCTGAAAAAGGTCTTCGGCTTCCGGGAGCATAGCAGATGTTTAATATGTCTGGTTGAATTCAATAAATAAATTGTGAAAAAAAGAATAGCAATTCTAGGTTCTACCGGTTCAATAGGAACTCAGGCTCTGGAGGTCATTTCAAGGCATCGGGAAGAGTTTGAAGTAACGGTGCTGACAGCCAGGAGCAATGTAGATCTATTAGTGCAACAAGCGCTAAAATTTGTTCCGAAGCATGTAGTAATTGCCAACAACGAATGTTTCAGAGAGGTCAATGATGCTTTATCAGCGCTTCCTGTTGAAGTTCATGCCGGTGAAAAAATGTTAAGTGAAATTGTAAATATCGAAGAGATAGATATTGTACTCACTGCGTTGGTTGGTTTTGCAGGAGTATTTCCAACGCTCAACGCCTTAAAAGCTGGGAAAGACATTGCGCTCGCAAATAAAGAAGCATTGGTTGTTGCGGGTGAAAACATCAGTGAATTGGCAAAACAACTGGGGAAAACAATATACCCTGTGGATTCGGAACATTCAGCAATATTCCAATGCCTTGCCGGAGAAAAAAATAATGCAATAGAAAAAATATATCTTACTGCATCGGGAGGGCCTTTTAGAGGTATGTCAATGGAGCAATTGAGTAAGGTAACAAAAAATGAGGCCCTGTGCCATCCAAACTGGTGTATGGGAAATAAAGTCACAATAGATTCCGCATCTCTTATGAATAAAGGGCTTGAAGTTATTGAAGCACGCTGGCTTTTTGGACTTCAACCTTCGCAAATTGATGTGATTGTTCATCCACAATCCATCATTCATTCCATTGTACAATTTGAAGATGGATCAATGAAGGCACAGATGGGATTACCCGATATGCGATTGCCAATCCAGTATGCGCTAGGATATCCTCTAAGACTAAAGAGTGATTTCCCGCGTTTTAATTTTCTGAATTATCCCCAATTTACTTTTGAACAACCGGAAATGAAAATGTTTCGTAACCTTTCCCTTGCATTTCAAGCCCTTGAGAAAGGGGGGAATATGCCCTGTGTATTAAACGCAGCCAATGAAATTGTTGTCGAAGCTTTTTTATGTGAATTGGTATCATTTGTCAGGATGCCCGAAATCATTGAACAGGTTATGAATAAAATAGACTTTATAGCAAAACCTGACTTTGATGATTATTCAGCAAGTAACCTTGAGGCACGAAAAATTGCTTCTTCATTAATATAAATGAACTTTCCTTTAGGGTTAGCTTAAATATCTTATTTTTGCAAAGTTTTAAAAATCTGTAACAAGTTTGAGCAGGTAATCTCATACATATTTTAAAATTAAATTAGGGACCTGGTAAAACATAAAGTAGAAACGAATGAACATTTTGATACAAATTGGACAGCTTTTATTGTCATTGTCAATCCTGATTATTTTACATGAATTTGGCCACTTTTTATTTGCAAAATTATTTAAGACCAAGGTTGAGAAGTTTTACCTTTTTTTCAATCCATGGTTTTCGCTTTTTAAAATAAAAAAAGGAGAAACCGAATATGGCATTGGTTGGCTGCCTCTGGGTGGCTATGTGAAAATATCCGGAATGATTGACGAATCAATGGATACAGAACAACTAAAACAACCGCCACAGCCTTACGAATTTCGTTCAAAACCTGCATGGCAAAGGTTGTTTATAATGTTGGGAGGCGTTCTTGTAAATGTTTTTCTTGCTTTTATAATTTATTCACTGATACTTTTCGCCTGGGGTCAAAAATATCTACCAAATAAGAATGTTACTGATGGAATTTGGGTTGCAGATTCAATTATGTATGATGCCGGACTTCGAAACGGTGACAAAGTAATTTCCATAAATGGTAAAGTACCGGAAGATTTTGCCAGTGTAAGCATTGAGATGATTTATGGAGGTAAAGTCACCGTTAACCGCAACGGAAAAGATACTGTTATCGATTGGCCAAAAGATTTTATAGGTCGTCTGGTTGAAAAGAGTATTCATAAAAAGGGGATTTTAATTTATCCGCGTATTCCCTTTATTATTAATGAAATTGTCGACACTTCGCTAAATAAGAATTCCGGATTGGCAAAAAAAGATATGGTTGTTGAAATAAATCATAAACCTATCAAGTATTTAGATCAGTTTTATGTAATGCAGGATTCCTTAAAAGGACAGAAGATTCCTTGCACAGTTTTACGGGGCGGACAACCCGTAAGTTTAATGTTGTCATTTGATAAAAATGGCAAACTTGGCATTTTCCCGGGATTTCCTAATTACGATCAGTTGGAAAAACTTGGTTATTATAAGTTTGTTTCAAAAAAGTACGGATTTATCCAATGTATTCCGGCAGGTTTTCATAGGGCTAAAGAAAGCCTTGCATCCTATATCCGTCAGATCAATTTAATATTCCATTTTAAGAACGGCGCCTATAAAGGAGTTGGAGGAATTGGTGCTATTGGGGGATTATTTCCTCCGGTCTGGGATTGGCAGTCATTTTGGGAAATTACGGCCTTACTTTCAATAATGCTGGCATTTATTAATGTATTACCAATACCTGCCCTTGACGGAGGCCATGTTGCTTTTCTGGTTTATGAAATGATTACCCGAAGAAAGCCAAGTGATAAATTTCTTGAATATGCACAGTATGTTGGAATGGTTATAGTCCTCTTTTTAATTCTTTTCTCTAACGGGAATGATATCTATAGGAAGATACTCCAAATCTTGGGAAAATAATTTTATTAACTTTATCAAAAATTACAACAATGATGAATATAATTCTTATGGAAGCACCAGGTTTACCGGAGCTTCTTTTAATTCTGGTTGTTATTGTTCTTCTTTTTGGAGGCAAGAAAATACCTGAAGTTATGCGTGGCCTGGGGCAAGGCATTAAAGAATTTAAGAAAGCGGCCAGGGATGATGAGCCATCGTCTGCCGGAGCACCAAAAACTGAAGATAAAGAAAAGGCCAAAGATTAAGTCAGACTTAATCATATTAAAATATTGATTGATATGGGAGAATTACTCTTACTATGTGGGAGGATTGGTGTCATTTATTAAGCCATATTCAATCAAATTCAATGTATGCTAAGGATTTAGCATTGCCGGGATTACAGGTTAGTAAGATTATATATTCTGAACCTGAATTAAGGCAGCATAAATGACCTGAGGTTTTAATCAACATTGCAGAAAAGAGAAAATATTTCTTAACATGCACTAAATTCTACAGCCGATATTTTGTTAGAATTTAGAGAGACACTATCAAAACTTTCAATTGGTTTAAATCAGAATGAAAACAGATAATAAATTCTTTTATTATTGCTATTGCAATGTAACTCATATTTTTATTAAAGAGAATTATTAATTTTAGCCGATTATTTTCAATAAATTGCTTGCGTGCATTTTATAAATAATCATGAGATTTCGCTGTTAATTAAGAAAACCTGGAATGAAAAACAACAAGATAGTAATTGGGATTACACATGGCGATATTAATAGTATTAGTTATGAGGTTATCATTAAAGCATTAATGGATAATCGTTTATTGGAATCGTATATACTTATAGTATATGGCTCTCCTAAAGTAGCGGCCTATCACAGGAAAGCACTTAACATCGATAATTTTAGTTTCAATACAATTAAATCTGCAGAAGAGGCAAATTCAAAGCGTGCAAATATAATTAATTGTATAGATGAAAATATACGGGTAGAGCTTGGTAAATCAACTGAAGCTGCTGGCGAGTCTTCAATTCAGGCGCTGGATATAGCAACCGAAGATTTGGCTACGGGGAAAATTGATGTATTGGTTACAGGACCTATTAATAAACATAATGTTCAATCAGATAAATTCTTATTCGCAGGACATACTGAATTTCTCGAAACCCGTTTTGGTTCTACCGGTGCCTTAATGTTTATGATTAATGATTATTTCAGAATAGGCGTTGTTACAGGTCATATTCCTATTTCAAAGGTATCGGAATACATTACAAAAGATACTATCCTGAATAAGTTAAAGATCATGAATAATTCTTTAATTGAGGATTTCGGGTGTTTAAAACCAAAGATAGCTGTGCTTGGGTTAAATCCTCATGCAGGAGATAACGGAGTTTTTGGTGATGAAGAGCCACGAGAGATTATTCCGGCGATTGATGCTGCCCGGGAAGAAAATATTCTGGCTTTTGGACCATTTCCAGCCGACGGTTTTTTTGGATCTTTGAATTTTCAAAAGTTTGATGGTATACTGGCTATGTATCATGACCAGGGACTAATTCCTTTTAAATCAACCGCTATGGGCGGAGGAGTCAATTTTACTGCAGGACTGCCAATTATCCGGACTTCACCAGCACACGGAACAGCTTACGAAATAGCAGGGAAAAACGAGGCTTCAGCCGAATCATTCCGAAGAGCAATTTATATGGCCTGTGATATATTTAACGCAAGGAAAGAGTATAAAGAACTGATTCATAATCCATTAAAATCTTATGATATTTCTGATATGTAATTATTGTCATATCATCAATTATTGCACATTAATCCATAAATTTCCCATTAAAAGGTAAGACAATCCAATGCTAGAGTTTATTAAAGGAGAAATTTCTGAACTTACGCCCACCTATGTAATATTGGATCTTAATGGATTGGGGTATTATGTAAACATATCTCTTATCAGTTTTACCCAGCTTCAAGGGGTTAGTAATTGCAAATTATATGTGCACCAAGTTATACGTGAAGATGCACATCTCCTTTTTGGCTTTACATCGATTGATGAAAGAGGGATATTTCGTCAATTAATTTCAGTTTCTGGTATTGGTGCAAATACTGCAAGGATGATCCTTTCATCTTTATCACCCGATGAAGTAAGAAATGCAATTGCTTCAGGGAACGTAGATTTGCTTAAGAGTATTAAAGGAATCGGAATCAAATCTGCTCAGAGGATAATTGTCGACCTGAAAGACAAAATTGGTATTTCCGCGGAATTTCCCCAAATATTCAAGACTGCAAACAATACAATGAAAAAAGAAGCGTTATCTGCATTGGAGATTCTAGGTTTTTCCAGAAAAAATTCTGAAAAAGCAATTGATAAATTGTTGGCCAGTAATAGTTCCATGACTGTTGAAGATTTAATTAAACAGGCGCTTAAACTATTATAAGTAATAATGATTAGCGGGTGCGACTTAATAAAATAAAAACAATTCATATTTTCAGGTTCTCCGGCAGGAAATTTCTGTCGGGAATATTTTTATATCTGCTGCTTTCTAATATCTTTATTTTTTCGGGTTTTTCTCAAAATGTATCATCCAGAGATACAACCACCCCTGCTAATTCTATCAGGTTTCCAATTAAAGAAAATAATCATCCCTTTTCAAATTCGGGTCAGACGAGTCCATTGATCCTGAATCCGCCGTCAAATATTAAACAGGAGATTGTATATGATCCTGTTACAAAGCGCTATGAATTTTCGGAAAAAGTTGGACAATTGGATTACAGGCCTCCAAGTTCTATGTCGCAAAATGAGTACAAAAAATATGATGCCTCGAAAAAGGAAACTGATTATTGGCGCGAAAAGTCAAACGAGGCTTCAGGCACAGGACCGGCATTTATGAAGAACCTTCGTCTGGGCAGTGAGACACTCAATAAAATTTTTGGAACAGATGTAATTAGTATTGTTCCTCAGGGGAGCGCGGAATTGATCTTTGGTTATTCAATAACAAAGAACAAAAATCCTTTGGTACCCGTCAAAAGCCAGAAAAACGGTACGTTTATTTTTAAAGAAAAAATTATGATGAACGTTACCGGATCAATTGGTGATAAACTGGAAATAGGTTTGAATTATAATACCGAAGCTACTTTCGACTTTGAAAATAAGACAAAACTTGCATATTCCGGAAAGGAAGATGAAATTGTAAAGAAGATTGAAGCGGGAGATATAACATTTTCTCTTCCGGGCTCATTGATTACAGGAAGTCAGAGTTTATTTGGCATAAAGACTGAGTTTCAGTTCGGAAAGCTAAATATAATAGGTGTTGTAAGCCGTCAGAAAGGTCAGTCAACATCAATAAATGTACAGGGAGGGGCCCAGTTAAGCAACTTTGAAATTAATGCCGGTGATTATGATGCAAACCGTCATTTTTTTCTTTCTCATTTTTTCAGGGACAATTACGATGAATGGTTGAAAAACATTCCGTATATCCAATCTCAGGTCAAAATTCAACAGATAGAAGTATGGGTAGTTAATAAGAATAATGATTTTACGGGTTCGCGCAATATTGTTGCCTTTATGGACCTTGGTGAAGCTTATGGCCCCGATGGTCCTCCTGACGACAAAAATTATATGTCCGATCCTGATTTTACGTCCTTTCTCAATCCTAAAAGAACCCCAAATTTGCCCACTTCAAATTCTCTCAATGACTTATACAGCGGCATAGCTTCGAAAAATGAAATTCGCACTATAAGTACTGCTGATGATGCCGTAAATTCATTCAGTGGCGGCAGGTTCCTTCAGGGTCGTGATTGGCAGAAACTCGTAAGCGCCCGTCCGCTTTCTTCCAGAGAATATACTTTAAACGATGAATTGGGTTATATATCGCTTAATTCTCCTTTGCGGAATGATGAAATTTTGGCTGTGGCATACACTTACACATACAAGAGTCAGACATATACAGTTGGAGAATTGACACAGTCTCAGGCTTCTCCCAAAACTCTTATTGTAAAATTGTTAAAAGGTACAGTACCATCTCCTAAGTTTCCATCCTGGGACCTTATGATGAAAAATGTTTATGCAATTGATGCATATCAGGTCAGTCGCGAGGGATTTGTTCTCAATGTTTTATATCGAAATGATAAAACGGGTGTTCCCGTTAACTATTTATCGGAAGGCGACACTACTGCTATGTCGAAAAATGTCAATCAGCAAATATTACTGAAAGTTCTGGAACTTGACAATCTTGATTCCCGAAATGAACAAAATCCCGACGGTATCTTTGATTTTGTTGAAGGGATAACTATAAATTCTAAAAATGGACGAATTTATTTTCCAATTCTCGAACCGTTTGGTTCCGATTTGCGAAGGAAAATTAACGATAATGACCCTAAAAATAAATTTAAAAATAGGACGGCAGACAAATATGTATTTCAGGAATTGTACGATTCTACTCAGACTTATGCAAAGCAGGTAGCAGAAAAAAATAAGTTTTTTTTGAAAGGGGTGTTTAAGTCTTCCTCGGGTTCAGATATTAGTTTAAATGCGCAAAATATTCCCAAAGGATCTGTCATAGTCACTGCCGGGGGTATGACCCTTACGGAAGGAGCCGATTATACAGTTGATTACACCGTAGGTAGGGTTAAAATTATTAATCAGGGCTTGCTTGAGTCTGGTACACCTATAAAAATATCCCTGGAAAGCAATTCAAACTTCAATATGCAAACGAAGACATTGATAGGTACTCATCTTAATTACAAATTTTCGGAAAACTTTAATGTCGGCGCTACTTTATTGCACCTTAGTGAACGACCCATGACACAAAAGGTTAATATGGGAGACGAACCAATATCAAACACTATCTGGGGTCTTAATACATCATACCGTACTTCAAGCCAGCTTCTTACTACCCTGGTCGATAAAATACCGTTTATTAATACCAAAGCGCCTTCGAATATATCTGTCGATGCAGAATTTGCAGAACTGATCCCCGGCGAATCCAAAACAATCGGCAAAAATGGAATAGCGTATACCGATGATTTTGAAGCTTCTCAAACCAAAATCGATTTAAAATCGTACGTCAATTGGAGTCTGGGTAGCGCTCCCATTGGTCAGAATAACCTTTTTGAGCACGGAAGTGATGTTGGTAGTTTAAGTTCCGGATATGGGCGCGCAAAACTTTCATGGTATATTATCGACCCGATTTTTTACAGCAATCAGCCGCCCGGAGGAATTACTGACAATGATTTAGCAGGGAACTATGTAAGGCGCATTCCTGAAGTGGAAATATTTAAGAATAAAGACAATACATTGCCGGGTGAGAGTTATGTTTCACCGCTGAATGTATCTTATTGGCCTGCTGAACGTGGCCCATATAATTATGATCCGAGCCTGAATGCCGACGGAACATTTAGCGATCCGGATAATCGCTGGGGGAGCATGATGCGTTCCATATCAAACAGTGATTTTGAAACTTCCAATATAGAATACATTGAATTCTGGATGATGGATCCCAATCTGGATAGCTTGAATACGGAGGGAGGTGAACTCTATTTTCAGCTTGGCGAGATTTCGGAAGATGTTCTTCGGGACGGTCAAAAATCATTCGAGAATGGCTTGCCCACATCCCCGGCTGATTCAGTTAAAATTGATCAGACTATTTTTGGTTTGGTACCTCATTATCCGGCATTAACCAATCAATTTTCGTCAGATCCGACCGCCCGTCAGTATCAGGATGTCGGACTGGATGGATTAAGTGATGCCAATGAAAAAGTGTTCTTCAAAGATTATGTTACCGCACATTCTTCACAAGCAGCTGACCCGTCAGCCGATGATTTTCAATATTTTCTGGATGGTGATAGTCATAACATTGTGGAGCGCTATAAGAATTTTTGCGGACTTGAAAATAATTCACCCGCTTCCAGTCAAACCGGAGGAAGAAGTTCTGCGAGTAAGTCTACGCCAGATGTAGAGGATATTAATGGAGACAATACCATGAATACCACTGAGACCTATTTTCAATATCGTGTAGGGCTTACACCCGCCGAATTAAAAACTATTGGCCAAAATCACATCGTCGACGTTGTACAAGACAGCAAGGGCAAGAATACCTGGTATCAATTCAGGATTCCAATAAATGCTTATGATACAAAAATTGGAGAAATTCAGGATTTTAAGTCCATTCGCTTTATGCGCATGGTTTTAACAAAATTTAAGAAACCAACTACTTTGCGTTTTGCAACACTCGACCTTGTACGTGGGGATTGGAGAGACTATACTTCGGATCTGAGCGAGACGCAGGCATCGATTCCCAGTCAACCTGCCCCTGCCGACTTTGAAATATCCGCGGTCAACATTGAAGAAAACGCAAATAAAAAGCCAGTCGGATATGTTTTACCTCCGGGTATTGATCGGGCCATTGATCCCAGTCAGCAGCAATTGCAACAATTGAACGAGCAGTCTATGTTGTTGAAAGTCAGGAACCTGAAGGATGGAGACGCCCGTGCGGTTTTTAAAAATGTTCAACTCGATCTTCGCCAGTATAAAATTCTCAGGATGTTTATACATGCAGAAGAATTGCCGGATGATAATACCCTCAAAGATAACGATCTGACGGCATTTATTCGTATTGGCACTGATTACCAGGACAACTACTATGAATATGAATTGCCACTGAAGCTAACTCATCCTGACCCTAATAATACTGATATTACGGTTTGGCCGGAAGAAAATACAATTGCTTTGCCTCTGGATAGTCTGGTAAGCATGAAAGAAGCAAGAAACGCAGCAATGCAGCATGATCCGAATATTACATTCCAGGATGTATATCCGGTGCATTACGGAAACAGGACTATTAAAGTGAAAGGTAACCCGAACCTGGCTGGTATTCGTCAGATAATGATCGGTGTCCGAAATCCTAATGATGCGTCGAGTTTTAACAGTAAGAATGACGGTCGTCCAAAATCGGCAGAATTATGGTTCAATGAATTAAGGGTAACCGATTTCAATGATAAGGGGGGATGGGCTGCAAACGGAAGAGTTCAAATACAATTGGCTGATTTCGGGGTTGTAAATGTAGCAGGGAGCACCAGCAGTACCGGTTTCGGAAGTATTGAACAAAAAGTAGAAGAACGCTCCTATGAGCAGACCAATCAGTACAACATTACCTCTAACCTTGAATTGGGCAAATTTTTCCCTGAAAAATCAAATGTCACGATTCCTTTCTTTGTTGGAGTGTCTAAAACCATTATTAATCCGGAATACTATCCGAAAGACCCGGATATAAAATTAAAAGATGTTTTGGCTATGGCTGATACAAAAGCGGAAAGAGACAGTATCAAAAAAATATCACAAGATGTAACCAGTCGTAAAAGCATCAATTTAACCAATGTGCGGTGGAACAAACAGTTTAAGAAATGGAAAATATTCTCGCCCGGTAATTTTTCAGGAGGGGTGGCATATAGTTATATTGGATCGCACAATTATTCGACAGATTATAATAACTTCCTCAAGTATGGTGCGGACATAAATTACGTACTCAGTACCAGACCCAAATCAATTCAGCCTTTTGGCAAGTCAAAAAGTTTTAAAAAGCCTTTATACCGGATAATCCGCGATATTAATTTTACTCCGTATCCTTCGAGATTTGCTTTCACTACGCAAATGACCAGGACTTATCAGGAGATGAAAATGCGCAATGTCAGTCAGGATGTTATTTTGAAAATTGATTCTACGGTCAGCAAGGATTTTGAGTGGAACCGGCATTATGATGTGCGATGGGACCTTACAAGATCCCTTAAATTGGATTATACTGCGACAAATATTGAACGTATTACGGAACCCCCTGGAGCTTCCGATTTTTTTGGACCCGACAAACAAGCATGGAAAGATTCGGTATGGAAGAGTATATTGTCGGGTGGACAAAATATGAGTTATACACAAAATTTTAACGCAAGCTATAATCTGCCGATTAATAAAATTCCACTCTTTAACTGGATTAATATTGATGCTTCTTATGGCTCAACTTATAATTGGGTTCGGGGTCAGGATAAAATGATAGGATTACAGCCCTTGGGCAACACCCTGAAGAATTCCAATACCATGAAATTAAACGGTAATCTGAATCTTCGCGGCTTATATACAAAACTGAACTATTTTAAAAAACTGGATTCAAATAACAATAAGAACAAGACAAAGGAAAAAGAGAACGCCCGTTTTAAAGCTGTTCAATATTCGAAGCAAACATTTTTTAAGAAAGATGTACCCAAAACAATTATTCATAAGTTAAAAACAGAAGACGTCAAGATAAAGGTAGTAGGCGCAGACGGGAAAGAAATTGAAGTGAAAACGACGGTGGTGAGTGAGAATAAGGTGACGGTTACTGCAAGTGATGACATAACCGGTGCAACCATTACAATAGACGGTAAAGTGCCGGAAGGAAAAAGTCCGCTGGTAGTAATAGCCGAAACTACGGCCCGCCTGGTTACAGGTTTTAAAAGTGCAAATGCGTCATGGACCAGAACATCGGGGACATTATTGCCGGGTTACCTCCCGGGAACAACTTACTTTGGAATTGATAATTCGATTAAGTATAAGGGAGCTCCCGGGGTGCCATTTGCCTTTGGATGGCAGGATTGGAATATTCCATATCAAGCTATCGATAATGGTTGGCTAACCACTGAACCAACCTTCAACAGTCCTATTGTTTTTACACGAATTGATAATTTTACCTACAAAACATCTTATGAACCTTACAATGGTTTTCGGATTGATTTAACCGGCATGCGAAACTATGCTGAAACCAATGAGCAACTCTATTTTTATGAAAATTCAAAAGACAGTAGTAATTACAATCATTATTTCATTGATCACCGATATAAAGGTGGAAATTTTACCATTTCAACCATTACTATTGCTACTTCTTTTGAAAAAGTTTCCAGTAAAAATAATTGGCAATCAGCATCTTTCCAACGTTTCGAAAATGACAGAGCTGTAATTTCACAGAGAAAATACAACGATCTTGTAAATTCAAATCCTAATTACCAGAAATCTATTGGTCAACAGGTAATTGACGGATATTATCCCGGGTATGGTCCGTTATCCCAGGATGTTTTAGTGCCGGCATTTCTTGCAGCATACACTAAAACAGATCCTAAGTCAGTTTCATTTTCAAATTTTCCATATGTGGCCTTACCAAATTGGCGTGTTTCATTTGATGGGTTGACGAAAATAGCATTTTTGCAAAAATACTTTAAGACAATAACCCTTACCCATTCTTATAAATCAACATATAGTATCGGTTCATTTGCAACGAACACGGATTTTTTTGATGATAATACTCTTTCAAATGGAGATAATTATAATGGTGGCTTTAAAGGTCTGGTGCGAAATAACCAGGGTGATATAATTCCTCAGTTTCAATTCTCTGCAGTTTCAATCAATGAGCAATATAGTCCGCTTGTTGGCGTAAGCATGACCTGGATCAATGACCTTCTTACAAGCTTTGAATATGGCAAGGGTCGAATGATTGCCCTGAGTTTAAGTAGTTATCAGGTTAATGAAAGTCGCGATAATAGTACAACCTTTGGTATCGGTTATAGGTTTAAAGAGGTTCCATTTACTTTAACAACCGGAGGGAACCGAAAACAAATTAAGAGTGATCTGAATGTTAAGTTTGACTGGACAATAAAAAAGAATATAACGATAATAAGGCCTCTTCCTGAGAGTATATCGGAAAATCCTCCCGATGCTGTGACAGCTGGCTCAAAAAAATCAGTTATCAGCGTAACAGCCGATTATGCAGTGAGTAAAAAATTCACTATTCAGTTGTATTACGACAGAACAGTGAATGATCCTTATACATCAGGGTCTTTCTGGAACTCCGAAACAAATATTGGTTTTAGTTTGAGGTTATCGCTCTAAAATAGATAGTGTTCTTTTTTTTTGAAAAAATTGGAATTTTGTTGATAGGACAAAAAGATCGAATTGCTACATTTGTTGGCTAATCTTTTCCATAATCTTAATAAAAGAATCATGAATATACCGGATAATATAAAGTACACAAAGGACCATGAATGGATTAAACTCGAAGCAAGCTATGCTTTGGTTGGAATAACAGATTATGCACAGGGAGAATTGGGGGATATTGTTTTTATTGAAATAGAAACAAAGGGAGAGCATATTGCAAAGGGAGAAGTATTTGGGAGTATTGAAGCCGTTAAAACTGTTTCCGATTTGTTTATGCCGGCATCCGGTGAAATCATAGAGGTTAATGAGAAACTTAACGATTCCCCCGATTTGGTTAATACGGACCCTTTTGGAGATGGCTGGTTAATTAAAGTGAAAATAGGCAACGCTGCAGAACTTAATGACTTACTTGATTCAAAGCAATATAAAGAACTTATATCTGCTTAGCGTTAAATTTTAACCTGCCTATTTATATTGAAAAAAAGGCGAATAGAAAAGACTAAATAGATTTAATAATTCAGCCTATAAATGGCAGGATATATTATCTAATTAAAATAATCTCAATTGGGCTTCATCCCATAAAGTTGGATAGTTTTCATCGAATTTTCGCAGCACTTCAGTGATAATAGCCTCCCGCATAAATTTAGATTTGTTTTTTACTTTAAACCTCTGACAATACGTATTAATAGCACTTAACTCTTTGTGATTAAACCGTATAGATTGAGCTGAATTGCGCCTGAGTTTTTTTTGTTTTATGCTTCTTTGGGCCATAAAGTAATTGCAGGATCATTAATTATTCATCGAAAATAACAATAATAACCGGGCTTACAGGCACTTAATTATTAACAACAAAGATTGTCTGACCAGGAAGGGAGCAGATGTCTGGTAAGAAAGTTACAACTCATAACACCTTGAATTATAATTTATTATGAAGCAGTTATTTGAGAATTCTTTCTTTAATTGCTGAAATTATTGTGGAGAAAATAGATGTTAATAAATAAAAAAGTGGATGTATCAGAATTTTTGCTGTTTTATAATCGAGAGCATTCCCCTGATATTTATTAAGCCTGAAATAAATGCTACAATCATACCGAAAGATGCAGTAATAATAAATCCCGCAATCCAGTTTACATGCATTCTATGAATAATTAATCCGGCACAGGTAATCGAGATTAAAAACAGGGAAAATTTAGAAAGCATATTGTAATTTAGTTTAAGCTTAAAAATTTTGGTTGCAAGAATAATATGATAAACAATTGTAAAAAGTTGTGCAGAGGCATTTGCGATGGATGCCCCAATTATTTTGAAATGCGGAATTAGTAAAAGATTTAAGATGAGACTTATTAATACTGCAATGGCAGCCATAATATTTAATTGGCGGAGATTTCCATTGGCTGTAAGAAGTGCACCAAAAGTATAGCTTACACACATTCCGAAATAGCTTATGGTAAGTATTGCAAAACTATTGGCAGCAACATGATCGTTATACCAAAGATCGAACAATTCTGTTCGATAGAGCACCGAGGGAATTATAATGGATAATGAAGGGACAATAAGTAATAATGATGACAGGCTCAACAGGCCGTCGATACTTTGTTTTTGATGAAGTGTCTTTGCAAAAATCGGAAGTAGTAAAATTGGGAATAACAAAGCATAATTTGCCAACAAATCAAGAATTCGGAAGGCATGAGCATAGATACCGGTTTGTTCTTTTCCATCGGGCAATAATTTAACCAGCCATAATGCGTCAAACCGGTAATACAAAGCCATCAACAACACAAGGGTAGCATAGGGTATTAATTTTTTAATAATGACTATATTCTGACTGAGGTTTATCTCCAATTTAAAATATGCTGATTTTTTCAGGACTATTATAAAACAAACGATCAGAGATACTAAATAGGCAAAGGTCTGGGCAAGAACAAACCATTTAATTTTAAAAACTGATGAGGTTTCAGGATTCAATAATAGATACCCAACAATAATGATTAATATAGTCCTGTCAAGTACTGAAATTATACTTTCAGTTTTGAATAACTGCAGCCCCCCCAAGTTTGCCCGAAGATAAAGGATAAAAGAAGCAATAAATTGATTAAGCAGAATAAGCAATAATAAGGGAAGATCAATTGAACTAATTCCGATGCCAAAAGCAGTTGCTAGACATACAAGAAAAAAGATAGTTCCCAATAAAAACTTCAATAAAAATATATTCGAAAGGTATTTACTAACGAGATGCGGGTATTGAGCAATTTCTTTTCTTAGAAAACTTTCTATCCCCAAATCGAGCAAGATTTGAAAGATTAGGGCAATACTGAACATATAAAAATAATTGCCATAGATTTCGGCACCCACTTTATTTTGTACGACGCGATCTATCCCAAAAACATATAGTGGTTTAATAATTATGTTCAGAGTGAGCAGGAATCCCAGATTTGTTATAAACTTTCTTTTCAAAATAATTTCTTTTCTATTACAAAAGTAAAAAGATAAAGAAAAGGAAGGACATCAAAGTCACTATTTAGTATAAATTGTTATCCTAAAGTAATTTTCCTACTTTCACAAAATAAAAAAGAATGACTATCGGGAATGATACACCTAAATTACATAAGGATGTGACATTCCTGCGCAAGCAGGAACCACGCAGTGCTCAGCGAAGCTAATCCAGCCAAAAAAACCGGATTCCGAGTCAAGCACGGAATGTTTCAAATGGCATAGGTTAATTATTCATGATTCCAGATAGTCATATAAAAAAGACCTAAAATTTCGGAATTACTAGTAATCTTCAGAATTAAATTTGCATTGTTAAAAAATTTTCTTCACAGTTGTAAAATTGAAGCCGGTTGCGATGAAGCTGGTCGTGGAAGTCTTTGCGGACCAGTTTGTGCCGCAGCTGTTATTTTGCCTGCAGATTATTTCAATCCTCTTCTGAACGATTCAAAGAAGATGACTGTAAAATCAAGAAACTTACTGAGAACTGAAATTGAAGGTATTGCGATTGATTATGCAGTTGCATTTGTTGATAACCAAACCATTGATAAAATTAATATTTTGAAAGCATCGATCATGGCGATGCATCTGGCACTGGATAAATTAAAAGTACGACCTGAACATATACTTGTTGATGGAAACCGTTTTTATCCATACAATGGCATTGAATCTACATGTATAATTAAGGGTGATGGAATATATGCACCCATAGCTGCTGCATCAGTTCTTGCAAAAACATACCGCGATGAACTTATGTTTAAGTTGCATGATGAGTTTAATCAATATGGTTGGGATAGGAACAAAGGTTATCCGACAATATTTCATAAGCAGGCAATTGCTGATTATGGTACGACCATTTATCACCGGCTTACTTTTAATTTGATCAACAGACAAACTGAAATAAGTTTTGATAGTGTAACAAAGTGAACGTTCAGAATTAAAAACATATATGAGAAAATATTTTATTATTTTATTGGTTTTTATTGGTTGGTTCCCGGGCATTAAAGCAGATGAAGGAATGTGGTTGCTTCCATTGTTGGAACAATTGAATATGGCCGATATGAAAGGGCTTGGTTGTGAAGTTTCAGCCAAGGACATATACAATATCAACCATACCGGAATAAAGGATGCAGTGGTTATTTTCGGGCAGGGATGTACTGGAGAAATAGTATCTGCCGAAGGTCTAATATTAACGAATCATCATTGCGGATACGATCAAATTCAAGCCCAAAGTTCAATAGAACATGATTATCTTAAAGCCGGGTTTTGGGCTATGTCGCATGACAAGGAGCTTCCTAATCCCGGACTGGAAGTTAGGTTTTTAATAAGAATCGAGGATGTGACCAACCGGATTATGCAAGATATCCCTGATAGCTTAACTGAAAATCCGCGGCGAAGCAAAATAGATGAATTAATTGCCCATATTGAACATGAAGCCAGTGATAGTAATATATATGAAACCAGTGTCAAGCCTTATTTTGCCGGAAATAAATACTACCTCTGCGTTTATCAGGTATTTAAAGACGTCCGATTGGTCGGAACTCCTCCATCTTCAATCGGAAAGTTTGGCTATGATTCTGATAACTGGGAATGGCCTAGGCACACAGGTGATTTTAGTATTTTCAGAATTTATACTTCACCCGATGGGAAGCCTGCGGAGTATGCTCCTGAAAATGTACCCCTGAAATCAGGTTATTTCTTTCCAATCTCACTGCAAGGCATTAATAAAGGTGATTTCACAATGATTTTGGGTTATCCCGGTGCAACTGATCGATTCCTGACTTCTTATGGTACAAGAGAGATTCTTGAAGAAACAAATCCGAATCGGATAAAGATAAGAAGCGTTCGTCAGGAAATATTAAAAACTGACATGCAAACAAATCCTGTTACAGGAATTCAATATGCCTCCAAATATTCAAATTCAAGCAATTTTTGGAAATACTCTATCGGACAAAATTTAGACATTAAAAAATTTCATGTTATCGAGAAGAAACAGAAAGAAGAAATTGAGTTTCAAAATTGGGCGAATACTGATACTGATCGTAAATCCAAATATGGAGATGTACTGAGCAAAATTCAGGAGACCATCAATGAGCAAAAACCTGCCGGGCACAATCTTCAATATATTCAAGAGGCCCTGTTCCAGGCTTGCGAGGTTTTTAATTTTGCAAACAATTTCAATTATCTGAATATATTGCTTCAAAAGCAGGGGAATTATCAACGGGAAATCAATGATGAAATTGCATCCCTTAAAGAACAAACAGATTTGTTTTATAAAGACTATAATCCATTAACAGATATCAGAGTTGTTAAAGCGATGCTAAAATTATATGAAGAAAATACTTCTGATGAACAACATCCTGAGTTTTATCAATTAATCGAAAAGAAGTACCATAACAATACCGATGAGTTTGCCGATAAATTATTTCGAAAATCAATTTTTAGTGAAAAAGAAAAAGTACTTGCTTTCCTAAAAAAACCTTCCAGTGAGGTTTTGTCTGATGATCTGGGATTTCAGGTCGCAAAAAGCACCCTGGTCAAATTGTACAATGAATACTATAAAAATGAACGATTATCAGAGAAACTAGAAGATTTGCAACGTATATATTTACGAGGCATTATGGAAATGGAACCAGATAAAAAATATTATCCGGATGCAAATTTTACTATGCGCCTTACTTATGGGACGGTTAAAGATTATTCGCCGCGAGATGCCGTTCAATATAGTTACTATACAACCCTTAAAGGAGTTATGGAGAAAGAAGATACTTCAAATTTTGAATTCAGACTGCCAGCCAAACTTAAAAACCTTTACAATAACAATGATTTTGGTCAATATGGCGAAAACGGAGTAATGCCGGTTTGTTTTACTACAAATAATGATATATCGGCTGGTAATTCAGGGAGTCCGGTTTTAAATTTCAAGGGGGAGCTCATTGGTCTTGCGTTTGATAGTAATTGGGAGGGTATGAGTGGTGATATTGACTATGAACCTGAACTCCAAAGATGTATATGCGTAGACATTCGATATGTTTTATTTGTAATCGATAAATTTGCAGATGCAAAAAATATTATCAATGAATTAAAAATTATACCTTGATCTAAATTAGGGGTCTCAGATGATGAATAAAAGTATTGTTGATATTATCACAGTTTTTATGGTTCTGTTTGCTGTAATTGATATTACAGGTTCCATTCCGATTATTTTGGAGATAAAGAGCAGATCAATTAGAATTGCACCATTCCGCACAACAATTGTTGCTTTTATTTTGATGTTGCTGTTTCTGTTTATTGGTAAACCACTATTAAATCTGTTTCGTGTTGATTTATCATCTTTTGCCATTGCAGGTTCAATTGTATTATTTTTTCTTGGAATCGAGCTGGTATTGGGAATTAAACTTTTTCATTATGTGAATACCAAAGGTGCTGCAATAGTTCCTCTGGCCTTCCCCCTTATTGCAGGTGCCGGATCAATGACTACATTGATTTCTCTTAGGTCAGAATACGGACTTATTGTAATTCTTATATCATTAAGTCTTAATATGGTCTTTGTATATTATGTTCTAAAATCCACGGATTTTTTTGCCAGGATATTGGGAGAAGCCGGCATACAAATTCTCAAGGTATTTTTTGGTATAGTACTGTTGGCAATAGCCATTCGGTTGTTTATGTCGAATACAGGAATAAAATTACCGCATGGAGCCTAAAATTATTATTTATACGGATGGAGCAGCAAGTGGCAATCCGGGACCGGGAGGATATGGTATTGTTCTTAAATCGGGGAGCCATTATAAAGAACTCTCACAGGGCTTTAGACTTACTACTAATAATCGAATGGAATTACTTGCTGTGATAGTTGCAATTGAAGAATTAAAAAAAGAAAATTGCGAAATCGATATTTATACTGATTCAAAGTATGTTTGCGATGCCATCGAAAAAGGATGGCTCTTTAACTGGCAGAGGACCGACTTTAAAAAAAAGAAGAACATTGATCTTTGGAAACGTTTTTTATTGGTGTATCCGAAACATAAATTAAGATTCCATTGGATCAAAGGTCATTCAAATATTATTGAGAACGAAAAGTGTGATGAATTGGCAGTTAAAGCATCGAAACAGAAAGATCTTGCTATCGATGAGGAATATGAGATTGCCATGGGTGTTTAAAAATAGATTGATATTCAGATTATTTTTTTATTTTTCAACATAATTATATTATTGCTGCAATGAGGAAAAATTCACATAAGGATATTATTGTGCAATTCAAAGGACAGTTAGAATTTGACAGCATTAGTGATTTAATTCATATTTTAAAAGAGAGGATGAAAGAACGCCATGTGAATTATGTGACTTATAAAAAAATTCTTATGCTTATGATCGAAAGTTTGGAAAACATTCTTCGTTACAACAAGCATATCGATCTCACATTGTCTTTAATAAAGGATAATCCACCTGAATTTAAAATTTATATGGAGAATAATCATTATTTAATTGAATCATCCAATGTTATTCTAAATCAGGATATTTACGGGCTTAACCAAAGATTGGAGCAAATAAATACTTTGAGTAAAAACAAAATCAAAGATTTATACAAATCAACAATAACTGATGGTAAATTCAGTGATAAAGGCGGTGCTGGTTTGGGAATTATTGAAATGGCTAAAATAACCGATGAAAAATTAAAATACCAGTTTTCCCCGATTGATGAAAAGTTTTCTTTATACACTTTGCAATTGTTGCTGTCCATTCCAAAAAAAGTTGAAAAAAAAGCAAAGAAGTAAATCAATTGAAAGTTACATTTATGTTATTCAGTTTGACAGGGTCATTTCATTCGGCTAATCTACGAAGTGGCTTTTGGCTGGAAATGATGGAATGAATTTTTCTACGGTTTATTAATTTATAGTTCCCATAAACATTGATTTTAATATACGAGTCCGTGCATACATTTGTCCGATATCGTACAAGGATCATAAGCCAATCATTAGATAAGATATAGATTTCTAGCAATATATAATATATGGTGCAGAAATTGATAAGAATATTAAAATGGCCATTGTATGTTTAAGAATTTCATTGTAATTACAATACGTAATCTGATCGCACAAAGATTTTATAACTTAATTAATATATTGGGTTTAGCAGTTGGTATGGCTTGTACTATTTTAATAAGTATTTATTTGTTGCATGAATTTAGCTACGATAAATATTTTAAAAATGCAGAACAAATTTATCGTGTTACAGTAGGAGGGAAGCTTACCGGGAAAAAAATTAATATAGCGCTGACTTCAGCTCCTATGGCCCAGACACTGGTTAATGAATTCCCTGCAATTGAAACAGCAACGCGCATTGGACGCTTTGGGACTTTCTTAGTGTCTAATGATACAATCAGCTTTAGTGAAGAAAATATCATTTTGGCAGACAATAATTTTTTTAATATATTCTCCTATCCATTGATTTATGGGAATCCGGATAGTGCATTGTTTAATCCGCGATGTATAGTTTTGACACGAACATCTGCGAAAAAATATTTTGGGGATGTGAATCCTGTTGGGAAGAAATTGCGAATCGAAAATGAGAAAAGCTATTATACAGTTACCGGCTTGATGGACGATGTGCCTTCAAATTCTCATCTTCATTTTGATATGGTAGTTTCTCTTGTAACATTCAACCATTTCTTAAACAATTTATGGATTAGTCATAATTTTTATACCTATATAAAAGTAAAAAAAGGAACCAATGCAGTCAAACTTGAAAACGATGTGCAAGTATTGATTAAGAAATATGTAACGCCTCAAGTCGTAGATTACCTGGGAGTATCTTTAAGCGGATTCAGCGAAGGGTCTCATGCTCTTCAATATCACTTGCAACCCCTGACAAAAATACATCTTTATTCACATCTCGATTTTGAACATGAACCCAATGGGAATGCAATGTATATGTATACATTCGGGGCTATTGCCTTGCTTATTCTTCTTATAGCATGCCTGAATTTCATGAATCTGTCAACAGCCAATTCTGCAAATCGCGCGAGGGAAGTTGCATTGAGAAAAGTGATGGGCTCCGATAGAAAAACAATTGTCTTTCAGTTTCTTACAGAATCAATATTACTGAGTTTTATATCCCTGATTATCGCCTTTTTTCTTGCTGAACATATTATGCCATATTTCAATCAGTACCTGAATATTAATTTAAAATTTAGTATTATAAACAATTCACTGGCAATTCTTATTATTCTGATTTTCACACTTGGTGTGGGTATTCTGGCAGGTAGCTACCCTGCGTTTTTTATTTCATCTTTTGAACCTGTTAAAGTTTTACATGGTTCTTTAAACAAAGGAATAAAAAACAGAAAAGTAAGGTCTGTATTTGTAGTCTTTCAATTTTTTATATCTATTTCAATTATTATCCTTTCATTGGTGGTCTTTGCTCAGGTAAATCTTATGCTCAACAAGGATCTTGGTTTCGAGAAGGAGAGGATATTGGTAATTCGCAGATCGGATGCATTGAAAGGACAGCTGGCGAATTTTAAGCAAGAGATTCTAACGAATCCTAATTTTGAATCCGTGAGTAATTCCTCTTCTATCCCAGGTCGTAATTTTTGGTCATCGACTTATATTTATGCAGGGGACACCGGTAAGATAAATATTCTCTTAAGTCAGGTTTTTGTAAATTATGATTTTTTTCAGGCTTACGGACTAAATCTGGTAAAAGGAAGATTTTTTTCACCTGCCAAAATTTCTGATACTTCAGCATGTATAATTAATGAAACAGCAGAACATTTGATTCACTCATCCAGGATCCTTGGAGAAAATTTGATAATGCCTGGTTTTAGAGGCAAAATGGGTAAGAAATTCGAGATTATAGGAGTTGTTAAAGACTTTAATTTTGAATCGGTTGATAAGGCAATTGAACCATTAATTATTTCTCTAATGCCGGTGACCTGGGACGGATATCTTAATATACGTATAAATTCCAGGGATATTGAGGGATCTATTAAATACCTTGAACAGATTTGGGGTAAATATACAAATGGATATCCATTCGTATATTTCTTTCTTGATCAGGATTTTGATCAGAATTACCGTGCAGTAATTCGCACCAGCAGGGTTCTCTTTATATTTTCCGTTCTGTCGGTTTTTATTGCCTGCCTGGGTTTATTCGGACTTATTTCATACAGCTCGGTTCAGCGTACTCACGAAATTGGTATTCGAAAAGCTGTTGGTGCAACCTATTATCAGATTATGTTTTTATTGATAAAAGAAACCGTATATCTTATATTAATAGCTTCTATATTGGCATGGACAGCGGCCTATCTGTTCTCAACAATTTGGCTTAAAGAATTTTATACCAGGATATCACTCTCTCCAAAATATTTTATTGTAGCATCGTTTATTGTCTTATTCCTGTCTATTGCGGTAGTTCTCTATCAGAGTTATATAACTGCCCGTCGCGATCCCGGAGTGGCCCTCAAAGCGGAATAACAATTCCATTGATTTTTTTGGACCATCTAAAGTATACTTATAACTTCTAACTACTAATGCGAATCAAGAGTTAAATTTAGCAAATCTTATTTAACCGCAAAGCACGCAAAGGAAACTACGCAAAGCACGCAAAGTCAATTAATTTAGCTTCTTTGAGTGAATAGAATTGCAGAACTCATAATACTCTTGCATAAACCATTTCATCATTGAGTCAGTAATTTTTATAGGAGATTATATCAATTAAAACTTTTCTTAGCGTTCTTTGCGCCTACTTTGCGGCCTTTGCGGTTTATCTTTTTTTTTAACTCTTAATTCGCATTACCATTTTCTAGCTTCTGACTACTCTTTAATATAACTCAAACACCGGGTCAATATGGACCTGAAAGTCGGAAGGCTTACCGTATAATGGATAAGAGCTAATCAAAATGTCTGCACCGGTTAATGCAAATTTCTCAATATTTGTTTCATCAATATCTCCTGAAACTGCGATTTTTACTGTCGGATTCATTTTCTTTATTTCGCAAATTAATTTTTTCAGATCATCTGGGGCAATCCGATCTATCTGTAACGTATCAATAGCAGTTTGGGACAGTGTAATAGCATCCCGGACAGTTGTTACCTCAATTTGAACAGGCTTACCAACGGCACGTTTTTTTATTTCGGGGATTTTCTTAACCAGATTTTCAATACCTCCCAAAAATTTTATATGGTTGTCACCAATGAGTATCATGTCAGAAAGCCCTAAATTCTGAATAACGCCTCCTCCGGCACATATAGATTTAACCGTAAGCTTCCTGGCAAATGGAACTGTTTTAGTGGAAATCTGGATCGGAATGCAAGTGGCGACTTCGTTTGCAAGAGTAACCAATGTTTTTGTGCGTGTGGATATTCCTGAACAAAATTCCATTAGGTTAGTAGCCGTACGACATATTGCATGCAGGCTCGTTGCAAGACCTTCACCTTCAAGAAACTTAATGCCTGATTCAATGTGTTCACCTGAGAATGAAATCAGGGTTGGTGTAATTTTAAATTTTTCGAAAATTCTCAGAACTTCTTCCATTCCACAAATTACTGTATTCTGAGTTGTAGTAAAAGAAATCCTGGCAACCTTGCTTCCTATTTTTATTGTTTGGCAGGTAAGGTCAAAAAAAGGGAAATCTTCATGAATCAATTGATCAATTTCTGCTTCGGTAAAATAATTCATTTCTGAGAATGTTTATTGATTAAAAATTTATAGTCAGAGGGTTGCTTATGCCATATTTGTATCTTAAGAAATGTACAAAAGATTTTCGAGACAGGCAGAATTTAACGTATGGATTTTATCAAAAAAAATGGATTGCCATTTACTGGCAATCCACACAAAATCAGTTAATTCAATTCTTTTTACTTTTTACTCGCTGATTTATTTGTTTTCCAGGATGCCAGTAACATTGCAAGTCCAAAGACCAACATAACCAGTCCTGAATAAACGTTAATATTGATACCAAAAGATTTTTGATACATCAATACATTCGAGTTCGTAAACAGTCCGTAAAATGTGAGTAAAATACCAAATATCGAAAACATGATCCCGATAGGTAATTTTATATCTATGCCCATAATTATTTATTTTATAAGTTACCAGAAAAGTATTGTTAATATAGCTGCAATGGCTAGAACCAAAATAGCCAATGTAGTTGAACGTCTGTACCATGCAACATCCTCTTTCCCAAGTTTTGGAGTCAGAGAGTAGACCAAACCTGAGAGATCTGCATCGCTTTTCTTTTGTTTTGTAAGCAATGATAAAGTGACTGTTACAAAGGCACTTGTAGAACATGCATATATTGCAGTCCAGAAGTTCTGGGCCATTTCTACGCGATAACTATGTAAATGATAAATCCAGCCTCCTTTAACAATAGTATTGGCGCCTTCAGGGTATGTTAAGCCGTGATGAATAAGAGCAATAATCAGACCTGCCAGTAATCCGGCAAATGCTGCATGACCTGTACTTCGTTTCCAGAACATGCCGAGGAAGATAACTGCAAAAAGCGGAGCATTTATCATGGAGAATATGGTTTGCAAAAAGTCCATGATATTGCCAAACTTACTGGCAATATATGCAGCGCCAATACTCACTATAACTCCAAAAATAGTAGCCAAACGCCCTACCTTTAAATAATGTTTATCATCGGAGGCTTTATTGCCTGTTATGGGCCGGATATAACTTTGATAAATATCATAAGTCCATACTGTATTAAAAGCAGAAACATTACCTGCCATACCTGACATAAAGGAAGCGAGCAAAGCTGTAATACCCAGACCAAGGACCCCGGCCGGAAGATATTGCTTTAACAATGCAATAATTGTATAATCATAGATAGGTTGGCCTGCACTGTTCAATGGCAGACTAAAACCTGAACCGGGTGTTTTCATCAGTGCCAATGCAGCAATACCGGGTACTATTATCAGGAAAGGGATAAACATTTTTGGCAGCGCACCTATTAAAGGCGTATTCCTTGCAGCAGTGGGTGAGTGAGCCGACATGGCCCTTTGAACGATCAGAAAGTTAGTACACCAATATCCAAAAGAAAGTACAAATCCCAATCCGGCAAAAATGCCGTACCATTCAACCCCCATTGGGTTGGAAAGGGCCGAACCTGTATGTCGCCACATAGTAGTATAAGAATCGGCTGCGAAACCCTGACCTGTAGCAATGGGTGCCAGAGTATGTTGTAATCCGGTCCAGCCGCCAACTTGATGAAGACTTAAGAATACGATAGGTAACAAGCCAATTACAATAATGAAGAATTGCAAAACTTCATTATAGATTGCAGAGGACAAACCACCCAGATAAGTATAGCCCAATACAATGGCAGCAGACAAAATCAGACTAACATGGAAGTTCCATCCCAAAACTCTTTCCATTAAAATTGCAAGGGCGTACATTGAAATTCCGGATGCCAGAATGGTCATCACACCAAAAAGAATTGCATTGAGGCCACGCGTCTTTTCGTCAAACCGCAACTTTAAATATTCCGGAACCGATCTTGCTTTGGATCCATAATAAAATGGCATCATAAAGAGCGCTAAAAATACCATGGCAGGTATAGCACCAATCCAATAAAAATGCGTGGTCAACATACCATACTTGGCACCGGATCCTGCCATACCCATAACCTCAAGTGCTCCAAGGTTTGTTGAAATAAATGCCAAACCGGCTACCCAGGCAGGCATGGATCGTCCAGCTTCAAGAAAGGCACTGGCATCCTTCATATATCGCTTTAGCGCCCAGCCAATGCCTAGCACAAAAACAAAATAGATTATCATAATTGCATAATCTATCCAACTCAAGGTAAAACTTGTATCCATGTTAATTTTTTTCGAGGTTAAACATTAATAGTCGTTTGAGTGAAGTATTTGTATAGTTATAATAATTCCAATAAATGTAAGTTGAAAATCTTTAAATAAAAGCATGTCATATTGTATTCATACAACATATGTTTAATTAGGAAGTACAAATTAATTATTATTTCTTGTAATTAAATACTTTATCTGACTTTTATCTTTTATATGGTCAGGCAAATTTATCCAATCGGGTAGATCAATTTTTACTGAATTCAGTGAGTTGACAACAAAAAATAAGAAGTATTTAGGTGTTTAGACTGAAGGCTCTCGGACTCCTTCTATAGGCTATCAGCATTATCATTTATAACCATGTACAAATTTTCTGGTTCTTTCAAATGAAATTGAAAAAATATTGAAGATTCAAAATGAATTAAATATATTTTTGTAAGAAATCTCATTGTATGGGTAAAGATTGGAAAGATAGGTTGGGAATGGTATATTCGACAAACCCCGATTTTAAGTTTGAAGGTAATAAATCAGAAGATTCGAAGACAATCTCGCCCGAAAAGCAAAATTTAAAAGTGTCAATAGATCATAAGCAGCGAAAAGGGAAGACCGTTACACTGGTACAAAATTTTATAGGCAACCAGGAAGATTTATCTGAGTTGGGTAAATTTCTTAAAATGAAATGTGGAACAGGAGGTAGTACCAAAGAGGGTGAGATAATATTGCAGGGCGATTTTTGTGAAAAGGTCATTAAAATATTAAGGGAGTCCGGATACAAGGTTAGATAAAGATAAAATAAGAATAAGTGTTTAAATAGGTATTCCATTAGCTCACTAATAATTTTTTTTCAGCAGAATGCAATTATTTTATTTTTCAAGTAAGTGTTTTCTTGATATTAGAGCGTCACTATTTAAAGTATAATGATTATCCTTTATTATACCGGAAATATAAAGGGACAGGGCAACATTCCTGCGAAAGCAGGAACCACGAAGTGCTCGACGAAGTCAATCCGGAATTATTTGTACTGGATTCCGTGTCAAGCACGGAATGTCAAATAATGTTCTAATTAGGCTTAGTTAAAAGCGGATATTCATAAAAATATTTTAATTTGTACTATCCATCGGAATATAGCATTTGAAAAATGTTAAAATTGACATGCTTTGTAAGTTATTTTATTACTTTCGATCCCTGTTAACCCAATTAATTTTAGATATATAAATGTCTTATCGCAAATTTTCTAATTTTCTCATAAGTCTGTTATTTCTTGTTTTTACTATTCAATCCGGCAAATCGCAGGGAATTAATTCACTGGTCATAAGTAATATTAACGAAAGCCAGCCGCTGAAGACATATCTTGATCAATTGTCTGCAGAATCAGGGATTCGTTTCTTTTATGATGATAAGTTGTTGAATGATATTCAGGTAAACAGCACAGATAATGGTAAACTCTTCCTTGATTATCTTAATAATGTCTTATTAACAAAGGGGATTGTTTATATAGTCTATAAGGAAAATTGTATTGTTTTGTTGAACAGGAATCAACTTATTTTAAAAAATCAGGCTGGTTTGGCCAAAAAAGATGAAAGAGGCAATAATTACACTCAAGTGGATGTTGGAGATCCCCTGTTGGCGGGAAAATACAAAAGAGCTACCCTGAATGGCTATATTCGATCTGGTAAGACTGGAGAAACTTTACCTGGCGCAACTATTTATGTTAAGGATCAGGAAATAGGCGCAGTAACCGATCCTAAAGGATTTTTCAAAATTGACCTGCCGATTGGGAAACATGAAGTTGAATTTGCTTATGTAGGATTTGAGAATCGGGATCTGACGATCAATTTAATTTCTCCCGGTAATTATGATGTGGAACTTTTTGAAGGGTCAATAGCTATTGATCAGGTTGTTATAAAAAGTAACGGCAATTCAAATGTTGCCAGAACTGAAATGGGCATTATTCGCATGGATACTAAAACAATCAATAGTATTCCTGTTTTGATGGGAGAGCCTGATTTGATTAAAACTATGGCATTTATGCCAGGGGTGCAGTCAACAGGTGATATGTCATCCGGTTTTAATGTTCGTGGAGGAAATGCGGATCAAAACCTGGTTTTGATTGATGATGTCCCGATTTACAACTCTACCCATCTTTTTGGCATGTTCTCAATATTGGACAGTCGGTCTATAGAAAATCTTGAACTTTATAAAGGCGGAGCCCCGGCGAGCTATGGCGGCAGGGCTTCATCAATCATGGAATTGGATTTAAAAGAGGGAAATATTAAGGATTTCGAAGGAAGCGGTGGGATTGGATTATACAATGCACGACTGACCTTACAGGGGCCAATTGTTAAGGAAAAGGCGACTTTTATAATTAGTGGCCGGACAACTTATTCGGATTGGATACTTAAAAGAGTACCGGATGAAGATATTAGAAACAGCAGGGCTAATTTTTATGATATGACGGCCAAATTTAACTATATTCTTAACCGGAATAACAGGTTAAGCTTATTTGGATACCTGAGTAAGGATGTTTTTGATCTGGCTGGAACAACTTTGTATCAATACGGTAATAAATTGGCATCATTAAAATGGAGCCATATTTGTTCTGAAAAACTCACATATTCTTTGAACCTGTATTACAGTGGATATCAGACCAAAGTAACTGACAAAGAAGATGCCTATAGTGCATACGTTTTTACATCAGGAATAAACCAGGTTGGATCTAAATTGCGTTTTCTGTATTCTCTTAATGCAAAAAATAAAGTGGAATTTGGCATTGAGGCAAACGATTACACCTTTGGCGGAGGAGATAAAAAACCATATGCAAATGATTCGGTTACCCCAAAATCATTGGAAGACGAACATTCGCTGGAATTGGCCGGTTATCTTCAGGATGTTTATGATATAACCAATGCTGTTTCACTATCAGTAGGACTGAGATATTCGGACTTCATGTATTTAGGACCTAAAACAGTGAATATTTATAATGACACTACCTTTCCAAGTCCGGCGAGTTTTGTTAAAACAGAATACTATGCAGGCGGGAAAGTTATTAAGCAGTACCATGGCTTTGAACCCAGACTTGGCTTAAGGATTAATATTGGTTCTAACAGCTCGATCAAAATAGCTTATAGCAGAAGTATGCAGTATCTCCATATATTGTCTAATACTTCTGTTGTTACTCCTACTGATATATGGAAATCGAGTGATTTATATATCAAGCCCGCCATGGGCAATCAATATGTGCTTGGATATTTTAAGAACTTCGGTGGAGGAGCCTATGAATCATCTCTGGAATTATACTATAAAAATGTCCAAAATGTTCTTGAATACAAAAATGGAGCAGAGCTAATTTTAAATAATCTGATAGAGCAAGATGTACTTTCTGCCAATTTAAACGCATACGGAGCAGAATTTTTTCTTAAAAAGAATGTTGGAAAATTAACGGGATGGTTTAGTTATACCTATTCAAGATCTTTCCTGCAAACTTCGGGAGATTCAACCAATGAACTTGTAAACCACGGGAATAAATACCCTTCATATTACGACAAGCCGAATGATTTGGACCTGGTTATTAATTACAAACTTACCCGACGTCTGACATTTGGTTCATCTTTTACATACAGTACAGGCAGGCCTACAACTTTACCCGAGCAAAAATTTTCAGCTGATGGCAATGATGTTGTAGTATATTCAGACAGAAATAAATACAGACTGACCAATTACAACAGGCTGGATTTATCACTGGTATGGGATGTCAGCCTGAAAAAAAGAAAAAAATATTATAGCAGTTGGATCTTCTCGGTTTATAATGTCTATGCGCGTAAAAACGTATATTCTGTTTACTATAAAAAAGAAGTACCTACAAGTAAAAATGACTATAGAACATACAGTATGTACCAATTATCTATCATTGGTACAGCGATACCTTCTATTTCCTACAACTTTAGGTTTTAATTTAGCCAAAGAAAGTTTCATTTAAAATAGAATAGATTTAATGAAGAATTTTTTGAAAATATTGCGACGGGTGAGGGTGATTTTAATAATATCAACATTTTTACTGCCGGGTAGTTGTGTAAAGGTATATGACCCGAATGTAGATTCAGTTGCTTCTGAAATGGTTGTAGATGCTTCATTATCGACAGTTCCAGGTGTCCATAAAATAAGATTATCATATTCGAATCCGTATAATGCCAATTCAAAATATAACGGTTTTACAGGAGCCAAAGTATCTGTTTCGGATGATCAGGGCAGGATAATTCCATTTGGTGAAATCGGACAGGGCGGATTTTATGAGACAGATACAAACGAATCCATAAAAGCTGAAATAGGGAGAACTTATACATTACACATTATAACAAAAGAAGGCGATGTATTTGTGTCTGAGCCTCAAACAATTTTAAAATGCGCTCCGATGGATAGTTTGTTTTGTGAAAACGATGAGCAGAAAGTATTGGATGAAAATGGCAACGGTGATTCTTATGAAGTTATAGATAAAGGGATGAGGGTGGAAGTAAATTCGAAAGGCCTTTACCCCAATCATAATTTTTACTTATATTCATGGGTGGCTTATGAGGAATATTGTGTGGGTTTGGTTTATGGTCCGTTTTTACACTTATTATATACCCATGTACCGCTTCCTTCTAAGTATGATAAAGATGTTTGCACCGGGAATGCCGATAATTACGTTAATCAGCAACTTTCACACAACAGACTGTTATTCATTCCAAATAAGGAACTTCAAAATTTTACCGGGTCAATCCCGGATAGCCTGCTGGAAGGTAAAAATCATGTACAATTTGAAAACTTTCAGGGATTAATATTCAGGCTTGAACAAAAATCAATTTCCGACAATGCATATATGTTTTGGAGCAGCGTTCAAAGTCAGCTTGATGCAAGTGGCAAACTATTCGATCCCGTGGCTTCGCAGATTGCCGGCAATATCATTTGCACCAATAACCCGCAAAAGAAAGCATTTGGGGTGTTCTACGCTTACGATGTGTCAGAAAAATACGCCTATCTGTATATGTCGGTAACAGATCGTATTTCATCGAAGCCTTTGAACGAGTTTCCCAAACTGGTTGTCGATAGTTTTTATTGGGAAGTACCACCTCCGGGATGGGTATCACCACCGTTTTAATTTGAAAAAGGAATAGACCGGCTTTAAATTTGAATGTAAAGGAAATGTAACCAGAAAGTAACTTCGAAGATAAAAACATACTTTGTAGTATTAGTGGTACATATATTAATATTTTAAACTTGAAAGTGCTATTACTAGCGAGATCGATATTGATTATAACGGCAGTTTTACTGTTGCTGCAAAATTGCGAACAGCCATTCAATCCTTCCATTGATAATGTTGGGTCTCAGATGGTGGTGGAAGGTTCTATTTCAACGGTTCCTGGAGTACACCAAATAAAATTATCGTTATCCAATCCCTATAACGATAATTCAAAATACACAGGAATAACAGGAGCCCAGGTATTTGTATCGGATGACGAAGGCAAGATAATTTCATTCGATGAAATAGGACAGGGAGGAGTGTATGAGACTGATACAAATGAAATCTTCAAGGCTGAAATTGGCAGAATATATACATTACACATTACAACCAAAGATGGTGATGTATATGAGTCTATTCCACAAAGAATAGTAAAATGCGCCCCAATTGACAGTCTGTTTTGTGAAGCCGACCAGCAAAAAGTGATGGAACAGAATTTAAATGGAGACGGCTATGAGGTTGTTTATGATGGAATTAGGGTTGAAGAAAATACAAAAGGACTGTTTCCAAATCATAATTTTTATTTATACTCATGGAAAGCATATGAGGAATACCGTATCGATTTAATGACCGAAACAGGGCTGGCTTTATTATACACTCATGTGAAACTTCCTGTAAGGTATGATAAATTTGTTTGCACTGGCAATGCAGACGACTTTAGTGACCAACAGCTTAACCACAACAGGCTATTGTTTATCCCAAACATTGAATTGCAAAATTTTGCAGGAAAAGTACCGGATTCCTTGCTGACGGGGGGGAATTATATTCGAGCTGAGACTTTCCAGGGTATTGTATTCAGGCTTGAACAAAAATCAATTTCTGATAATGCGTTTTTGTTTTGGAGTAGCGTTCAAAAACAACTTGATGCGACTGGTAGGCTTTTCGATCCTGTATCATCACAAATTGCCGGGAATATAAATTGTACCAGCGATTCATCAAAAAAGGCATTTGGAGTTTTTTATGCTTACGATATATCTGAAAGGTATGCCTTTCTCTATATATCCGTGATTAATCGAATTTATTCCAGTCCAATGACAGGGTTTCCTAAATTAGAAACCGATAGTTTTATTTGGGATGTACCTCCACCTGGATGGATTTTTCCGCCTTTTTAATTTAAACTATCTATGAATAAAGTTACAAATCCATGAATAAAAAATTCTTAATTGTCTCAATTTTAACAATAGCCATAACATTAGGTAATAGTTTGATATTTGGTTCTCAAACATCTCCGGAACAGGTATACCGTGAAAAGGTCTTTCTGCATCTTGGAAGAAATACCTTTATCAGCGGGGAACCAATATGGTTTAAAGCCTATTGTTTTAATGCAAGTGATACCAAAGCAACTATAAGCAGTAAAGTACTTTATGTAGAACTTATTGATCGTAATAAGAGGCATATTTTAGGTAAAATACTTGAAATATCGGGTGGCAGTGCTTGTTCCTCAATTGTTATTCCAGACTCTCTGAGTTCCGGCACATATGAGATTAAAGCATATACAAACTGGATGAGAAATTTTGATCCGGAAAATTTTTATTCTTCAAACATTTATATTCAAAATCCATTCTCGGATATTTCCTTAAAAAACTTCAGCTATTCCAACGATGAAGAAATCAAGGTTTATGTTGAAGGAGGAATTTTAATTGACGGAATTCATAATAATGTAGCGATAAAACTTCCTTTTGTGACAAAGGGAAGAATTACAGGTAAAATTGTTGACGGGAATAATATCATTTCCGATAGCTCTGTATTTGATTCAAAAGGTTTGGCGATCTTTAATCTGGTGCCTGAAGGTGGTAAAAGTTATCATTGTATATTATCGGGAGGCTGTTTTAACGAGCAACAAATTAATTTTCCGGCAGTAGCATATTCTGGTTATCAGATTTCGTTTGATAAGAAAAATGGCAGTGGGATGATCTTTACAGTCACTGCCAGCCATGCTTCAACTGAAAAAATAAAAGTGGAAATAGATGCTGATGGAATAAAAATAAAGGAATTCTCTTTAGCGAACTTTTCAAATAACATACCATTTGAAATATCCAATGAATCTGTTGGTAAAGGTCTTATTAAAATTCAATTAAAAGACCTGAAGGGCAAAGTCCTGGCATACAACTTTTTTAATGCCGGACAGTCCATAGATCTTCTTCAGGTAAATTCAATGAAATCAATATATAAATCGAGGGAAAAGGTCTCTTTTACTATATCATCGGCCAACAGTGTTAATGATTCTTTAGGTAATTATTCAGTAAGTATTGCAAAACAAAGTCCAATCCATTCGGTTATTAATGATGAGGATATGGTTAGCAGTTTGCTCGCTCCACCACAATTGAATTCTTCTGTTAGCTTTTGCGACGCAAATGGAATTACCCATTTTCTGGCAGAAGAAGAAAATGAAAGCCTGAACCATAATAATTATAGTAGTTTGGAAAAGAATGGTAACGAATATCAATACCCAATTGAAGATATAGGAAATTTATATCAGGGCAGGTGCATAAATGCTAAAAGCAATTTACCCGTCAATAAAATAAAGGTGCTGATATCTGTTATAGATAGTATTCCTTCTGTTCAATCATCTTTGAGCGATGCGGAAGGGAATTTTGCATTTTTACTCAAAGGTAATGGTGTAAAAAATGTTTTTATGCAACCATACAGGAATGACTCATTAATCGATAATGAAATAAAAATAATACTGGAAAATAAGTACCATTTTTCAAATCCTTCCGGATCCTTGAAATCAGAAAACCGAACGATCAAAGATAGTCTTTTTCAGAATTTTATGGAGGATGAGATTAAACGGGTCGAAGTAGAGCGCGCTTTTGAGATGAAATCCGATCAGCCTAAACTTAAGGAGATATCGGAACTAAAATCCAATGCTTTTTATGGTCAGCCCGAATACAATATTAAACTTGATGATTATGTTTTTTTAAATAATTTCCAGGAAATCATTAATGAGGTAGTCACTTATACTAAATTTAATAAGAAACATAAAGACTGTGAGATTTCAGTCTTTAACCCCGACTATAATATATACTATGACAATCCTTTTATACTGGTTGATGGTATTCCGGTGAATAATTTATGTCTTCTGTACTCACTTAATTCAAATGATATAGAACGCATAGAAGTTCAAAATCATGAACGTATAGCCGGGAATATGGTATATAAAGGATTGGTGTCAATCTATTTGAAAGGAAACACTAAGAAATTTCACAGTCTGTTAGTTCCTGAAAGTAAATTATCAGAATTGGATGGTTACCAAAATGAGCTTGATTTTGTAACAACTAATTTTGAAGGGACACTTTCTATGTCTGATAAAAGGCCATATTTTAGGAATCAGCTCTATTGGAATCCATCTTTAAAATTGTCAGGCATCAGGAATAATGAAATTGATTTTTTTACATCCGATGATGAGGGTGAGTATCTGTTAGATATTCAGGGTATAGATGAGAAAGGCAACCCAATTCACATTCAAAAAACATTCCTTGTTAATAATCAATTAGCAAAATAATAAAAATGAGAAAGATATTTTATTTCATCCTGATTCTTTTCGTGGGCTCTAGTCTTTATGCACAAAAAGGTTTGAATACCGGAGATCAATTTCCTGAGCTTAGATTTACAGATTTGACAGGAACAATATATTATAAAACCAACAGACAGGTATTGGGGACAGCTTTTTTGGATGATGACTACAGAATTGGAAGAATTTTTCTTGAGAATGGCAGTAGCATTAATAATGTTAAACTTAAATTCGACTTGTTTGCAAATGACCTCATAGTTTATCAGGACATAAAGCAGCTGCTGGTTATTGTTGATAAGGATGCAGTAAAGGGCTTTGAATTAGACAATGTCAAAGGAACTGAAAAATACATTCGTATTCAGGGTATTAAATCTAAATCATTTGGAGAATTTGGGAGTTATGTAAGAGTCTTAACTGAAGGAAAGAATTCATTTTACAAACTTCAATATAAAGAACAAATTACACTACAAAACAGAAGTGATAGGTACTTTTATGAGTTTCATGATAAAACCGAATATCACCTTTTTCTGGGGAGTTACGATGAAAAAATCAATCTCAGCCGGCATACATTAAAAAAATTATTTCCGTCCTATAAGTCCGAAATTCGAAAATATAGTCACCAGGCTAAAATAAAACCTGGAAATGAAGAGGGTTTTGCCAAAATGATTGAATATATCAATACCCTTCCCTAAAGCACAGAACTGTTTTTTATATATTGCAAGTTGCTCAACCTGAATAATTTGTAATGTAAAAGCTAATGATGTTGGGTTTCTTTTATTCTGAGATCCAATACATTACAGGCACAAACGATAAACACAATGAAAATAGTCAGAATTTCTTCCGCCAGGTGAAATTCAACAAATTTTTTTGAAACGCCCATGGTAGTTGAAGTACATATAAGAAGAAAAAAAATCAACAACATGATAGTTCCATCATACTATTAAAATAATTTTATTATAATGAAATAAATATCTTTGTGCGCTGTACTAATGAGTTTAATAAATGAGTAATATCAGGAACTTCTGTATCATTGCACATATCGATCATGGGAAGAGTACCATCGCAGACCGTTTGTTAATGGCAACACATACATTAACCGACAGAGAGTTTAAGGATCAGGTTTTGGATGATATGGATCTGGAGCGAGAAAGGGGAATAACCATTAAGAGCCATGCAATTCAGATGGAGCATGTTTTAGATGGGCAAAAATATATCCTAAATCTTATCGATACACCCGGGCATGTAGATTTCTCATACGAAGTCTCACGTTCAATCATTGCTTGTGAAGGCGCACTTCTTATTGTTGATGCCACCCAGGGTATTCAGGCGCAAACTATCTCAAATCTATATCTGGCTCTTGAAAGTGAACTGGAAGTTATACCAGTTCTTAATAAGATGGACATGTCAAGCGCCATGCCAGAAGAAGTTAAGGATCAGATAGTAGATCTTATTGGGTGCAATCGTGAAGATATTATTGAAGCCAGTGGGAAAACTGGTGCCGGAATTGATCGCATCCTTGAAACCATCATTCATAAGGTACCATCCCCAAAAGGCGATCCGGATGCCCCCCTGCAGGCCCTTATTTTTGATTCAGTGTTTAATTCATTCAGGGGTATTTTCGCATATTTTAAGGTGATAAACGGGACAATTAATAAAGGCGATCATGTTAAATTTGTTTCTACGAAGAGTGAATATTTTGCTGATGAAATTGGTGTTCTGAAACTCAAACCAGAGCCTAGAAAACAATTAAGCGCAGGCGATGTCGGGTATATTATTTCAGGTATTAAAACCTCGCGTGAAGTCAAAGTGGGCGATACAATAACCCATGTTGACCGACCCAGTGTAAAAGCAATTGAGGGGTTTGAAGATGTTAAACCGATGGTCTTTGCAGGAATATATCCTGTAGATGCAGATGAGTATGAAGAATTAAGGGCGTCGATGGAAAAACTCCAGCTTAATGATGCATCCCTGATATTTGAACCTGAATCTTCTGTTGCACTTGGTTTTGGTTTCAGGTGTGGTTTTCTTGGTTTGCTGCATATGGAGATTATCCAGGAAAGACTCGATCGTGAGTTTGATATGGACGTAATCACTACAGTGCCAAACGTTTCGTTTAAAGCTTACACAACAAAAGGAGAAGTCATAGATGTTCATAATCCTTCAGGACTTCCTCCCGTAACAATGGTTGAGCATATTGAGGAACCCTATATTCAAGCCCAAATAATAACAAAATCTGAATATGTAGGATCCATCATGAAATTATGCATCGATAAAAGGGGCACGCTGAAAAATCAAATTTATTTAACCAGTGACCGGGTTGAAATTACTTTCGAGATGCCGCTGTCTGAAATTGTATTCGACTTCTATGATAAATTGAAAAGTATTTCAAAAGGATATGCGTCATTCGATTATCACCAAACCGGTTATGCCACAGCTACCCTGGTCCGGCTGGATATACTTCTCAATGGTGAAATGGTGGATGCTCTGTCAGCATTAATCCATCGGGATCATGCATATAATTTTGGACGAAGAATCTGTGAGAAATTAAAGGAACTTATTCCAAGGCAGCAGTTTGATATAGCAATTCAGGCAGCCATAGGGGCAAAAATTATTGCCCGTGAAACCGTGAAGGCAGTCCGTAAAGATGTTACTGCAAAATGCTATGGTGGTGATATTACACGAAAACGGAAATTGCTGGAGAAACAGAAAAAGGGGAAGAAGCGAATGCGCCAGGTTGGTAATGTAGAAGTTCCTCAATCTGCATTTCTGGCTGTACTTAAACTGGATTAGGATAAGGAATTCTTTGTAATTATTATGATAAGTCCCTTAAACAGATAAAATTTATCAATTCAATGGATATTAATAACTTTTCAAGTCATTTCATTGCATTACTTAAGAGAATTGGCTTGATTCTGCTTCTTTTCACTGTTTCGAGGGTATTTTTTTTAATTATTAATTGGGTTTATTTTCAGCCCCTGGATTTTTCCGATACGTTTCAATCATTTTTTTATGGCATCCGATTTGATTTTATAGTAGTTTTTTATTTAAATAGTTTTTTCATCCTTCTTCATCTTTTTCCGTTCAATTTTATTAGAAAAGATCGTTCCCAAAAAGTTTTAAAGATTTCAATGGTGGCGTTTAATGCCCTTTTGATCTTGTTTAATTTAATTGACACAGGTTATTATAAATATCTGGGCAAACGAAGCGGGTGGGAGTTAATACAAATGCTTTATACCAGTTCGGATACCATAAGTATGGTACCTCAATATTTTATTAGGTTCTGGTATTTGTTACTTTTTTGGATAATTTCAATATTTATTCTCTGGAAATTTTTTGGCAAAATTGAAAATGTAGATTGGGTGAAATACCCAAAGAAATTGAGAAATCAATTTTTACAAATAGCGTTGGCAATTACAATCATGCTTTCCGCTTATGGGTATTCACGAGGTTTGGATATAAAACCAATAAGAATAATTACTGCAAACAAGTATGCTTCCCCAAAATATGTTCCTCTTTTATTAAATACTCCTTTTATCATAATCAATACCATCTGGCAGAGTAAGGAAACGGTTAGTGAATTTTTCAGCATAGATACGGTGGAGGAAATATACTGTCCTCTGCACAGGGCAAAATCGGGGACATCTTTTAAGCCGATGAATGTGGTTATAATAATACTTGAAAGTTTTGGCAAGGAATATTTTGAAGCAAAAAGTGAAGAAGGGCTAAGATTTACTCCTTTCCTTGATTCATTGGCACACGTTGGATTGTATTGTTCCAATGCTTTTGCCAATGCCAAACGTTCGATTGATGCGATGCCTCCCATATTGGGCGGATTTCCGTCACTTCTTCAGAATTCTTTTATCAGTTCGGTATATTCTGTGAATAGCGTTCGTGGCCTGGCTTCTTTGCTTAAAGAGAAAAATTATCAAACAGCTTTTTTTCACGGAGGGAAGAATGGGACTATGGGATTTGATATGTTTAGCAAATCAGTTGGATTTGATAAATATTATGGAAAGAGTGAATATAACAATGATAAAGACTTTGACGGTAGTTGGGGTATTTGGGACGAAGAGTTCTTTCAATATATGGCCAGAACTGTTGAGGGGTTCAATCAACCGTTTCTGTCTGTCATATTTTCCCTTTCATCTCATGAGCCCTATCATCTTCCGGAAAGATACAGAGATAAGTTTTTTCCCGATGAACCAAAAATATTGCGCGCAGTTGCATATACAGATTATTCCTTAGAGAAATTCTTTGTTTCTGCTTCAAAAATGAGTTGGTATAAGAATACTCTTTTTGTGATTTGCCCCGATCATACTTCCGTACCTTTTGATCGTAGATTTGAAACAGCTGTGGGTAAGGTTTCTATTCCAATCATCTATTATTGTCCTTCAGACACAAGCCTGCATGGGAATTATAATAATGTGACCCAGCAGCTTGATATTTTGCCTTCGATTTTGGAATATTTAAACTATCAAAAGTCATACACGGCATTTGGAAAGAGCATATTCTCAGAAGGATACAGATATTCTGTAAGTTTCAATGATATTAATTTCCAAATTATTGATTCAACGAACTGTTTGACTTTCGACGGTAGCAGGACGTTACGCTTAAGTAATTACAGGACTGATCCTTTTCTTTTGGATGATCTGACCAATAAAAACATACCAATCCGCCTTAAACTTGAAAAAAATCTGAAAGCTTATCTTCAGGACTACTTCTATCGATTAAACAATAATCAGCTTTCTGATACAATGGAGATCAGTAAAATTCAAACCGCCGGAAAATAATCTCCCGGAATTTGGAAGACCGGACATTTTAATAGAATCCAAATAATCATTGCCAGTGTATAGTTTAAAACTATTCTCCTTTTTTAATTGTCTTCTACCCCTACTTTCTTACATTTGGCTTAATAGCATGGAGTTACCGGAAAATCCGTCAATAAAGAGTACGGGGTGGTCGCTGAAAAACCCAAGAGTAAGCTAATCCTAATCTAACTTTTATGAAAACGATTAAAAAATTTATACTTGTGGTATTAGCCATTGGTTTTGCAATTACCACATTCGGTCAGACTAATGGAGGGAAAATTCTACTTGGAGGCAGTAGTAATTTGAATTTTGATCATTCTACCTCCAAATGGAAGAATGATAACAATTCAGGCACTAATAGCAAAACTACCGGTATTAATTTTATGCCACAAGCAGGTATTTTCATATGTAATGGTCTGGCAATTGGATTGAATTTGGATGTTTGGTACAGCATTGAGAAAGATGAGAATGGCTCGAAATATACTAATACGATGTTGGCCGGTTCTCCTTTTGTTCGCTATTATTTTGGTAAAGCAAAGATAAAACCATTTTTGGAGGCAAGAGTTGGTGGTGGGTTTGGAAGCTATAAGAGCGATCCAGACGCTGGACCTAGCTCAACATCCAAATATACAACATTTGATTTTGGATTTACAGGAGGTGTTGCTATGTTCTTAAATGATCATGTTTCTCTTGACCTGGGGTTAGGATTTTCATCTAGCACATCCAAAGACAAAACAGATAACCCCAATCATTTTAAAAGTATTGATCGCACCATAGGATTGAATATTGGGATAACAACCATATTGTAATTTAGACTGCCGTGAAAATTCAATTGTATCAGTAAATTTTCAACATATAATTTCAGAAGAATTAAAAGACTCAGAAATGAACGGAAATAGGAAAAAGCCTGGAGAGTAACTTCCAGGCCTTTTCTTGATTCATCAAAAATGAAATTATTTTGGTTTCTTATATTTAGCGGCATTGATTTTTAATCCTGCCTTCCATGCCCACCCGATTCTCCTTCCAACATTATAGTAACTGTTTGAATTGATCGAAAATAGAATAGGATCAAGCCTTTTCATATAGGGATATCCTCGTCTGACATATTTTTTTGAAGAATAAGTCTGGATTATCTCACCTATAAAGATCTCCGTACCATTATTAAGATTTATGGTCTGAATGAGTTTGCATTCCAGGTTCAAGGGCGTTTCACTAATCATGGGAGCATTTTCCAGTTCTCCATAAAACACATTAAACATAGCCGCTTTCTCAATAGAATGACCCGAATTCATGCCAACAAAATCGGTTATATTTAGCATTTTAGTATTGGGAATATTAATACTAAATGTTCCGCATGCTTTAATACCACAGTTTGTAAAATGGCCGCTTACCGATGTAACTGAGACCATTGGCGGTGAATGTTGTACTATACCTATATAGGAAATTGTTAAAAAAGTAGGACTGTTATTTACAAGCGTACCCACTATTACCGTTGGCATGGGATATATATATGGATGGGCGCCGAGTTTTATTTTTTTCATGCAGTAACGGACAAATTTTTGAATACTTAATAATATTATTTCTGTGTAATGTCAATTTTCAGTGAAAGTTCTTTAATTAATCGCGGTTCAACATTTGATGGCGAGTCGATCATAATATCTCGTCCTGAATTGTTTTTTGGAAATGCAATAACATCACGAATTGAATCAAGTCCGGCAAAAAGGGCTACTAGCCTGTCGAGTCCCAAAGCAATACCGCCGTGTGGCGGAGCCCCGTATCTAAAAGCATTCATTAGGAAGCCAAATTGCTCATTTGCATCATTTTCAGAGAACCCAAGTGTTTTGAACATTCGTTGTTGAAGGGCCTGATTATGGATCCTGATAGAACCGCCGCCTACTTCAGTCCCGTTAATGACGAGGTCGTATGCGTTGGCTCTTACTTTTGCCGGATCCGATTCAAGCAGTCCCATGTCTTCAATCCTCGGTGATGTGAATGGATGGTGCTTTGCGTAAAACCGCTGAGTTTCTTCATCCCATTCAAGTAAAGGGAAATCCAGTACCCATAAGGGGGCAAAAGTGTTTTTATTTTTTAATCCGAGACGATCACCCATTTCGAGCCTTAATTCACTTAAAGCTTTTAAGGTATTTTCTTTTTGACCTGCGAGCAAAAGGATTAAGTCACCTTTAATAGCGAGACATTGCTTAACCCATAATTTCAATTCATTCTGGTCATAAAATTTGTCTACGGTAGATTTTAAAGTTCCGTCGCTATTGCATTTAACATAAACCAGTCCCTTTGCGCCAATTTGGGGTTTAGTAACAAACTGGGTGAGTTCGTCCAATTGCTTTCGGGAATATTCTCCACAACCCTCTGCACAGATAGCCCCGATATATTCAGCACTTTCAAAAACATTAAAGCCTTTCCCTTTAACAATTTTGGTTACATCATGAATTACCATTCCGAAACGAATATCGGGTTTATCGTTTCCATATTTATTCATTGATTCTTCATAAGAAAGACGAGGAAAAGGGCCTTCAAATTCACCTTTACCATTATGCAATAGGAGATGCTTCGTCAGTCCTTCAAATATTTGAAGTATGTCTTCCTGTTCCACAAAGGATAATTCACAGTCGATTTGAGTAAATTCCAATTGTCGGTCGGCTCTAAGATCCTCGTCACGGAAACACTTTACGATCTGAAAATATCGGTCATAACCCGCAACCATTAGCAATTGTTTAAGTGTTTGGGGTGACTGCGGGAGGGCATAAAACTGACCCGGACTCATGCGTGAGGGCACTAAAAAGTCGCGCGCTCCTTCGGGAGTAGATTTTAAAAGTATCGGTGTTTCAATTTCCAGGAAATTCTTTTCACTTAAGTAATTTCTTGTTTCCAGCGCTATTTTATGCCTTAATTCAAGGTTCCTTCTCATGATGGTGCGGCGGAGGTCAAGATACCTGTATTTCAATCTTAATTCTTCTCCTCCGTCAGTTTCATCTTCAATTGTAAAAGGAGGTATCTCCGAAGCATTTAGTATTGCAAAATATTCAACCGTTATTTCGATTTCACCGGTTGGCATTTTCAGGTTTTTATTACTCCTTTCAGTAACAATTCCTGAAACCTGTAAGACATATTCGCGCCCCAGTTTACGGGCTTCTTTGCATAGATCAGCATTGTTTTCCATATTGAAAACCAGCTGAGTGATTCCATACCTGTCGCGAAGATCAATAAAAGTCATACCTCCAAGGTCTCTTGACCGTTGAACCCAGCCGCATAAGGTAGTTTTTAACCCTATGCTCTTAGAATTTAATTCACCGCATGTATGAGTCCTATACATTTTAATCTATTTTTGTCCTTAATAATGCGAAGATAAAAAGAAAATCCGGCCATACAGCCGAAAGTTGTAATCCAATTTATAATATAAATAAATGGTGATAGAAGAATTATTGAGTGATGAATATTTTATGAGGCAGGCTTTGGCAGAAGCAAGAAAAGCTTTTGAGCAGGATGAAGTGCCGGTTGGAGCCATTGTTGTTGCCAATAATCTTATCGTTGCAAGAGCATATAACCTTACAGAAACACTCAATGATGTTACCGCCCATGCTGAAATGCAAGCAATCACTGCAGCTGCAGGTACAATAGGGAGTAAATATCTGACAGGTTGTACCTTGTATGTCACTGTAGAACCTTGCACTATGTGCGCAGGTGCACTTTATTGGTCACAGATTGAAAAAATAGTCTATGGAGCAAGTGATCCCAAAAAAGGCTTTTCGAAAATCAGTGAACCTTTGTTACATCCTAAGACAATAGTTGTTAAAGGAATATTGGCAAATGAATCAGAATTGCTAATGAAAAATTTTTTCAAAAGAAAACGTTAAATAGAAGATCAATTTTACCTAAAAGGGAATATATTTATTCAATAATTATCTTATTCAAATGATTATCGACCTGAAACGTACCGTTATAAAGATCCAGATAAGTCGTTTTATCACACTTATTGTTTTGGTGATTTTCTTGTTGATTTTGATGATTATGCTGGATTATAAACAAATTTATTTTGGGCTTTCAAAGTACCAATGGTCTATAGTAGTTGCTGGGATATACGTAATCTATGTAATTTATCAGGGCATACTTGAACCTTATTATATTTATTTCAGCGATCAGGGTGAAAAGATAATTTTGCGCTATTTTTCCATGAGTTTTTATAATGATAAAAAACATACCATAGAAATTCCAAAAGAGTCATTCTCTGGTTTTGAAATAAAAAGCTCATTGGCAGGTTTAAAGAAGAAACTGATTTTATGTGAGAGGATAAAAAATACAGATGCAAAATATCCTGCAGTTAGTATTACTGCCTTAAGTAAAACACAACAAAATAATCTGATTGCAGCGCTTGAAAGAGACAAGGTAGTCTCTTATTGAATACTGCCCGTTATTGTTAATAGGTAAGATGAATAATTTACAGCTTAAAATAGCTTTAAGCATAATTCCTAAGGTTGGTCCACGACTGGTCCGACGATTGGTTTCCTACACCGGAGGAGTTGAAGAAGTATTCCGGCAAAAGAGAGGTCAATTGGAGAAAGTGCCCGGTATTGGAGATGCTAAAGCATCCTTCATTGATCGGGATAAACTAATGAGGGAAGCAGAAAAAGAATGTGAGTATATAAAAAAAAACGGGATAAAGGCGCTCTTTTATCTTGATCCAGACTATCCCTCAAGGTTGCGCGAGTGCGAAGACGGACCAATCATTCTTTATTCTAAAGGGGATGTTGACTTTAATACTTCGAAAACTTTAAGTATTGTGGGTACACGTAATGCCACGGACTATGGCAGGTCAACTACAGAAGAAATAGTAGCTTATTTTTCCTCGTATTATCCAGATATATTGATAATCAGCGGATTGGCATACGGTATTGATATAACAGCCCATAAGGCGGCGCTAAAAAATAATCTTAAGACCATTGCTGTTCTCGGCCATGGTTTAAATTTTGTCTACCCCTCTTTGCATGCGCGCTATTCAAAAAAAATTATTGAAAATGGAGCATTGGCGACTGAATTTACAGCAGCTACCAAACCAGACCCAGGCAATTTCGTTAGTCGGAACCGAATTATAGCCGGCCTTGCTGATGCAACACTTGTTGTTGAATCGGGTGAAAAAGGAGGGGCATTGATAACCGCTGATATTGCCAATTCATATAATCGAGATGTCTTTGCTGTTCCCGGCAAGGGTACTGATATCTTTTCAAAGGGATGTAATAATCTGATCAAAGCCAATAAAGCTGCCCTGGCTGAAACCGGGCGTGACATTGACCTTGCAATGGGGTGGCAAAAAATGAAAAATAAAAGCAATAACGTCCAAAGAACTTTATTTCAGCAGCTTACTAGCGAAGAAGAAAATATTTTGCAGTTACTGGATTCCAATAAAGAGATGTATTTAGATGAGATCAGCATTGCATTAAGCTTACCGGTTTCAAAAGTTTCAGCTTGTCTTTTAAATATGGAATTTAATGGATTGGTGCGCACCTTGCCGGGTAAATGTTATACTAAGATATAGATTAGTCATTCAACTAGTTGAGGAGAAATTATTTTTAAAAAGAATTTAGTAGTCAGTAGTTAGAAGTCAGTAGGAAAGATAATAATGATACCCTAATTTATTAATAAGAGCATGCCATATCGATTCGGGCGAAAATGAGAAACGTTCAAGGTTAAAATACAACGAAGGCTATTTTTTACTGGTTACGGGATTCTGACTACTAACCACTAAAATAAGCTATCAGTTTTATCAAAATAGCACTAATTTCGTTTTCACGAATCAATGGATCTTAAAATGCGTTTAGTGGATACTCATTCACACATTTTTCTGGAAGAATTTGATAATGACATTGACGAAGTTATCAAAAGATCTATTGATGCCGGGGTGGATAGAATAGTCTTACCGAATATTGATTCATCAACCTTTAAACGTCTGCACCTGTTAACACTAAAATATCCTGAGTATTGCTTTCCACTTATGGGGTTACATCCAACCCATGTAAAAGGAAATTATGAAATTGAGTTAGAAAAAGTACTTAATCAATTTAATTATTATGATTATAAAGGGATTGGTGAAATAGGAATTGATCTTTATTGGGATAAAACGCATTTGAATGAGCAGATAGTTGTTTTTGAACAACAACTATCTTTTGCTTTGAGTAAAAATTTACCGGTTGTTATTCATGCGCGTGATTCATTGGATGTAATATTTGCCAGTATCTCTAAAGCAGAATTTAAAGGCCTGAAAGGTATTTTTCATGCTTTTACGGGAAATATTGATCAGGCTGAAAAGATTATTAATGGTGGATTTATGCTGGGCATTGGAGGAATTGTAACTTTTAAGAATTCAAATTTGGCAGAAATTGTTAAATCAGTAGGTTTGGAAAATATTGTTCTTGAAACCGATTCGCCATATCTTGCTCCGATGCCATTCAGGGGGAAGCGCAATGAAAGTTGTTATATTCGGATTATTGCTTACAGGATTTCAGAAATTACAGGTGAATCTGTTGACCGGGTTGCTGAAATTACCACAAGTAATGCAGTTAAGTTGTTTGGATTATGAAAACCCCCGGGTAAATTGGTGATTTTCTTTTGTGGATACAAAAAAACAAAGGAATAAGTAAATCATGGACAAAGAATTTGATTTTTTTAAGTAATTTTCCGCGCTTTTAAATTATCGGGTATTTTAAATACTGGAGAGATGGCCGAGTGGTCGAAGGCGCACGCCTGGAAAGTGTGTAACCGCCAAAAGTGGTTCATGGGTTCGAATCCCATTCTCTCCGCAAAAGAAAATGAATCCCTTGGCATCGCTGGGGGATTTTTTAATTTGTGAAGACTCAAACAAAGTTTGAAGTCGTAACAAATTGAAAAAAACCACCAGAGCGCAGCGAAGGAGGGATTCATTTTCTTTTGCAAGGTAAACCCGGCCAGGGATCACGTAAGTAATCCCATCAAAGTTTTTACATTTAGGAGTAATAATTGGGCGGAAGTCAAATGAAAGTTGGTAAATTGCGCGCCAATCAATGGATTTCCTTGATTTTACAATAGCGTGGCGCACTTTTTGTCCGAATTCTTTCACCCCTGGCTTGAAAGCCAGGGTTATTGCTATAGCCCTTTCAGGGCTCATTTTGTTGTAGCTATCAGTAAGGAACAATTCAACTATGACAAGCGCAGCGAAGGAGGGATTCATTTTCTTTTGCAAGGTAAACCCGGCCAGGGATCACGTAAGTAATCCCATCAAAGTTTTTACATTTAGGAGTAATGATTGGGCGGAAGTCAAATGAAAGTTGGTAAATTGCGCGCCAATCAATGGATTTATTAATCTTTCAATCACAAAATTTATAGACAGAAGAAGCGGCTGTTTTTTTCCCTGTTGATATTATGGTATGCATTTGGAATTTTTTATTGGCTAAAACATCGTGAATGAAATCCAGGATGGGTTGCTGATCTGTTTCAAACAATTCAGCACTGTATTCATGACCTCCACCGCAATAGGTTATTAAATGGGCATTTCCATTGAGAGATACAATGTAATTATATATCGTGTAAGAGCCAAAAAGCATCAGCCATCCGGAGGCATTTGTCTTGCAGTAATGATGCGCTGCTGTAGCATAGGGAACCAGTTGATCATCATTTCCATGAAACATCAATACCGGTAAAAGAGATTTCGCAGTTATTAAATTCAGATCCATAATCGCTCCGGAACCTTCAATAAGTCCCGCGTATTTAAAATTTGCAGGAATTTTGTTTTTATAAATGTTCATAGTTTCAAAATCCCAGAATGCCGCATGTAAAACAGTTTCAGCGCCTGCACTGCTTCCGGCAATAAAAATTTGGGAAGTATCGATATGATATTGGCCGGAATTCTGTATAAAAAAGGTCGTTGCCAGCCATAAATCGTTTACCCCGTATTGGATTGCTTTAATTTTATCAGATAAAATGCCATCGCAGCTGAAGTTTTTATCTTTCATATACAATGTATAATTAATGGTTACTGCCACAATGCCTTTTTTTGCAAGAAATTTGCACAAATTATAACCGGTAGCCTTGTCCCCATTTGAAAATCCGCCTCCATGAAGATAAATGACCAGAGGATGATTTATTTTATCCGGTTTATCCGGAATAAATATATCCAGTTCAAGCTTACTTGTATCATCCGTAAAATATTGGATTGTTGTATATTTCTGAGCATTTACGACAGAAAATTCATAGATACAGAAGATAAGCAAAATCAATACTGGCCTTTTCATATGGAACATTTTATAAGAATTAACCAGAACAAAGATTTGAACATGGTTATGTTTTGATTCCGGATTTGGAAAATTAGTCTAATTCAAAAGTATTACTTTTTACGATCTTACAAATATAATTTGTGTTGCTTATGAATCGGCTTAACCCCAAAATCTATATTTTCAACCGGTTGAAACGGGTGGAGGATGAGCTTAGGGAGTTAGAAGAACTTGAGAAGAAGAGTTAATAAATAAAGATGCTTTCCTTTCATGGATTAGACTGAAACATATCCTTTCCGACAGAAATAAAATAAAAATTCCACGAAGGATGCTTCGTGGAATTTTTATTGAAATATTGTTGACTGAAATATATTCAGAATATTATAGATCTTATTCTTTCACTGGTTTTGTATAATCCATGAGTGAAAGTCTTTTATAGCCTTCATAGCGCCATTTTGCATTGTCTTCGGCAGCTATGAATAACTCGGCAGCTGCTTTCGGAAATGCTTTCTTTAGAGAAGTATAGCGTACTTCCCCATTCAGAAATTCCTGGAAGCCTGTCCAGACTGGTTCTTTCGAATCGAGCTGGAACGGATTTTTACCTTCATGCTCAAGCATTGGATTATAGCGGTATAAATGCCAGTAACCTGAATCTACAGCCCGTTTTTCTTCTTCCTGAGATTTTGACATTCCTGCTCTCAATCCATGATTAATACATGGTGCATAAGCAATAATGAGAGATGGACCCGGATATTCTTCTGCTTCTCTAAGCGCTTTAACATATTGGTTCATGTTTGCACCCATTGCAACCTGAGCTACATACACATAGCCATAGGTCATTGCCATAGCGCCCAGGTCTTTTTTCCTTACTTTTTTCCCGGAAGCTGCAAATTTAGCGACTGCTCCTACCGGGGTAGCCTTAGATGCCTGTCCTCCCGTATTCGAATATACTTCAGTATCCAACACTAAAATGTTTACATCTTCACCCGATGCAATCACATGGTCAAGTCCGCCGTATCCAATATCGTAAGCCCAGCCATCACCACCAAATACCCAGATCGATTTCTTGATCAGGTATTGTTGGAATGACATAATTTCTTTTGCTATCGGGGAATTATCATTTTTTAAAACATCAAGCACTTTTGCAGACGCAATTTTTGATAATGCAGCATTATCTTTTGATGTGAGCCATTCATTGAAAGCGTCTTTCGCAGAAGCGGAAATTCCCGGATCCTGTAAAGCGTTGGTCATCTGAATTGCTAACCGGTCTCTCATCTTAGTTACACCGATCGACATACCCAAACCATATTCGGCATTGTCTTCAAACAATGAGTTGGCCCAAGCAGGACCTTTACCTTCTGCATTTGTGCAATAAGGTGTGGAAGGAGCAGAGCCTCCGTATATGGAAGAACATCCTGTAGCATTGGCAACCATCATACGATCGCCAAATAGCTGAGTAACCAGCTTTAAATAAGGAGTTTCACCGCAACCGCCGCATGCACCGGAAAATTCAAACAAAGGTTGGGCAAACTGGCTGTTTTTGACAGATGCGCTGATATCCATTCTGTCGGTTTTATAGGTAACATTCTTTATTAGGAAGTCCCAATTGTTGGTTTCCTTCATTTGTGTCTCAAGAGGTTTCATGATCAATGATTTCTCTTTTGATGGACAAATATCTTCACACACACCGCAGCCTGTGCAATCGAGAGGACTTACCTGTAAACGGTATTTAAGTCCCTCCATGCCTTTGCCTTTAATATCAAGAGTAACAGCATCTTTGGGTAATTTGCTTAATTCTTTATCGTCGAGCAAAAATGGGCGAATACAAGCATGAGGACAATAGTAAGCACACTGATTACATTGAATACATTTATCGGGTTGCCATTCGGGAACATCTACAGCGATACCACGTTTCTCATATGCTGTTGTACCTGAAGGAAAAGTTCCATCTTCACGTCCAAGGAAAGCGCTTACAGGCAAATCATCGCCCTTCAGTGCATTAATAGGTTCCACAACATTCACAATGAACTCAGGTTTTCCCTTGGAGTCCACTTGTATTTTTTTAATATCAATATTGGCCCATTCGGCAGGTATTTCAACTTTTTCGACATCACCTCCACGGTCAACGGCCATATTATTCATCTTTACAATTTCTTCACCCTTCTTTCCAAAGCTTTTAACAATGGCTTTTTTCATTTCAGTAATAGCTACTTCGGAAGGAATTACATTGGCGATTTTAAAAAATGCAGATTGCATGATGGTATTGGTACGATTACCGAGTCCAATTTCTGTAGCAATCTTGGTGGCATTAATTATATAAAAATTGATTTTATTTGTTGCAAGATATTTTTTGATAGTTTCTGGAAGGCGCTTTTTAGTTTCCTCAGCATTCCAAATACTGTTCAATAAGAATGTACCACCCATTTTTAATCCCTTCAACATATCATATTTATCCAGGTATGATGGGACGTGGCAAGCTACAAAATCGGGAGTATTTACCAGATAAGCCGAGCGAATAGGCTGGTCGCCAAAACGAAGATGGGATGTGGTGATACCTCCAGATTTTTTTGAGTCGTAAGCGAAATAAGCTTGTACATATTTATCGGTTGAATCACCGATAATTTTTATTGAATTTTTGTTAGCTCCAACAGTTCCATCCGAACCCAAACCGTAGAATTTGGCTTCATGAGTACCTTTTAGGTTTAGCGCAATTTCTTCCTTCATAGGAAGTGAGGTAAACGTAACATCATCAACAATCCCGATTGTGAAGCGGTTCTTCGGTTCGGCATGCTCAAGATTTTCAAAGACTGTCAGAATTTGTACAGGAGTAGTATCTTTTGAACTTAAACCATATCTGCCTCCAACAATAAGGGGCGCATTTTTTCTGCCATAGAAAGCTTCACAAATATCAAGATAAAGTGGTTCTCCGTTTGCGCCTGGTTCTTTGGTACGGTCCAAAACTGCAATTCTTTTCACGGTTTCGGGCAGTACCTTTAAAAGGTAACTGACAGCGAAAGGGCGATAGAGATGGACGGATATTAATCCGACTTTTTTGCCTTGTGATGTAAGTAAATCAATGGCTTCTTTTGTTGTAGATGTAACGGAACCCATAGCGACAATTATATTTTCAGCTTTCGGATCGCCATAATATGTAAAGGGATGGTACTCTCTGCCTGTGAGTTTTGAAATTTCCTGCATGTAAGCTTCTACCATGTCAGGGACAGCGAGATAAAATTTATTGGATGCTTCACGCGACTGGAAATAAATATCCGGGTTTTGTGCTGTTCCCCTGGTTACAGGATGTTCTGGATTCAAAGCACGAAGTCTGAATTCCTGAAGTGCTTTATAATCAAGTAGTTTTGCCATATCTTCTGTAGAAGGGGCTTCTACTTTCTGGATTTCATGAGATGTACGAAATCCATCAAAAAAATGGAGAAAAGGGATACGTGATTTAATAGTTGTAAGGTGTGCAACTGCTGCAATGTCCATAATTTCCTGGACGCTTCCGGATGCAAGCATTGCAAAACCGGTTTGTCTAGTACTCATCACATCACTGTGATCACCAAATATTGATAATGCCTGGGCAGCTAAACTACGGGCTGTAACATGAAATACAGCAGGCAGCAGTTCGCCTGCAATTTTGTACATATTGGGAATCATTAAAAGCAATCCCTGTGAAGCCGTGAAAGTAGATGTAAGGGCGCCCGATTGTAAGGAGCCATGCAAAGCACCTGCGGCACCGCCTTCCGATTGCATTTCAGTAACTTTAACAACTTCACCGAAGATATTTTTCTTCCCGTTAGCTGACCATTCATCGATGTATTCGGCCATTGTTGAAGAAGGAGTAATAGGATAAATTGCGGCTACTTCACTAAACATATATGCGATATGCGATGCTGCATAATTCCCATCGCAAGTAATAAAAGTTTTTTTATTTGCCATACTAATATACTTATTATTAATGCTTTAACATATTTTTTAAAAATGAGACTACAAAATTAAAACAAATCACTGTTTGTTAGTAATGTTCCGATATATTTAAAGCTTATTCATTTTGATTTCAAATAAGCTTGTAAATAGAAGGAAGGGTGCTCTTCTATACGAAAAACACCCTCTAATGTTTTATGATTTTTAAAATTATTGTCCGTTCATTGACACAAGAAATTCCTCGTTGGTCTGTGTTTTTGCAAGTCGTTCCCTTAGAAATTCCATAGCTTCCACAGAATTCATATCAGTCAGATATTTCCGAAGAATCCAGATTTTATTGAGTGTATTCTTGTCGAGTAAAAGGTCTTCTCTTCGGGTACTGGAGGCAGTAATATCAACTGCAGGGTAAATTCTTCTGTTGGAAAGTTTCCTGTCAAGTTGAAGTTCCATATTACCTGTTCCTTTAAATTCCTCGAAGATAACTTCATCCATCTTTGAGCCTGTCTCAGTAAGGGCAGTTGCGATAATTGTAAGCGAGCCACCATTCTCAATATTCCTGGCTGCTCCAAAAAATCGTTTTGGTTTATGCAAAGCATTCGCGTCAACACCACCGGAAAGAACCTTGCCGGAAGCCGGGGCTACTGTGTTGTAAGCTCTTGCCAGACGAGTTATCGAATCCAGAAGGATTATAACATCGTGACCGCACTCTACCATCCGTTTTGCTTTTTCCAGAACAATGTTTGAAACCCTGACATGGCGTTCAGCTGGTTCGTCAAAAGTAGACGATATTACTTCACCTTTAACATTTCGTGCCATGTCTGTCACCTCTTCTGGACGTTCGTCGATGAGTAGTATAATAAGGTATGCTTCGGGGTGATTGGCTGCTATAGCATTTGCAATATCCTGTAAAAGAATTGTCTTACCGGTTTTAGGCTGGGCAACAATCAATCCGCGTTGTCCTTTTCCAATGGGGGTGAACATATCAATAACCCTCACCGACATATTGGCCTGTTGTTCGCCCGGGCGAATCAGAGTAAATTTTTCATTCGGGAAAAGCGGTGTGAGAAAATCAAATGGCACACGATCACGAATATAACTCGGATCGCGCCCGTTAATTTCTTCAACCTTAATAAGAGGAAAATATTTTTCACCTTCTTTTGGAGGCCTGATGGTGCCTTTTAAAGTATCTCCGGTTTTAAGTCCAAATAGTTTAATTTGTGACTGGGATACATAGATATCATCAGGAGAATTAAGGTAATTGTAATCAGCCGATCGTAGGAACCCATAACCATCGGGCATAATTTCGAGCACACCAGTATTACTGATTATACCATCAAAATCGTAATTTCTCTCGGGTCTGCGTTCGTCGCCAAATTTACTTTTTATTTCGCTCTCGCT